>Ga0180433_10004396_pt1 | contig 19834 bp, 15 predicted proteins | sample SS_ome_8_FD_132980 | JGI IMG/M metagenome (GOLD analysis project Ga0180433, IMG submission 132980) | Hypersaline lake sediment archaeal communities from the Salton Sea, California, USA - SS_1_D_1 metaG | ecosystem: Environmental > Aquatic > Non-marine Saline and Alkaline > Hypersaline >... | reverse complement strand
GTCTCGATGGCGCTTCCGCTGGTCGTCTTCTTCTCGCTGCAGCGGTACTTCGTGCGGGGGATCCTCGCCGGCTCCGTCAAGGGATGAGCGGCGGCGTCGAAGGGATCCGCGCGCGCCTCGAGCGCCTGGACGCGGCTGCCCGAGCTGTACGTCGGCGGCTGGAGGTGAGGATCCGCATCGAGGGACGCGAGCTGACGCTCTACCGGGCGGGATCGAGGGAAGGCCGGGACTGGTTCGGGCTGTTCGGCCGCGACCTGCTGATCACGGCGCTTCTCAATCTCCGGGACGGGGCGCTTGTGCGGGATGCGCTCCGGTTCGTCGACGGCACGCTGGGCGTCCGATTCGATCCGCGGACCGGCGAGGAGCCGGGACGCGGCCTCCACGAGTTCGACGACGTCGAGATGCGGGGGGCCTCGACCCGGTACAACGCGTGCGACGTGAGTCCGCTGTTTCTCGTCACGGCGGCTCGGTACGCCGCGGCGACGGACGATACCGCCTTCCTCGCCGAGATCTCCGATGGCCTCGGTGCCGCGGCCGACTACGTTCTCCGACACGTCGAGGGCGGGCTGTTTCGCGAGGATCCCGCGATCTGCGGGGCCTCCCGATACGCGCTTCGCGCGACCTACTGGAAGGACAGCCACCTGCCCGGTCGGGAGGATCCGGCGTATCCGGTGACGTATACCCTGGTGCAGGCGCAGGCGGTGGCCGCGTTGCGCGCCGCCGCCGAGATCTCGGAGCTTCTGCCGGAGGGGACGATTCCGAAGCCCCCGTTGATCGACCGGGCGGGCCGCGCAGCGAGGCGGTTGCTCGAGGACCTCTGGGACCCGGCGCTCGACTACCCGGTCGTCGCGGTCGATCGGAGGGGGGCGATGGTCGCCCGCTCGTCCGACGCGCTGCATATGCTGTTCTATCTCGAGCCGGATGACCTCGACGAGGATCGCCTCGCGGCGATCGCGCGGGGTGCGGAGGTCCTGGCGACCCCATTCGGATACCGAACGTATGCGCGGGGACAGGACGACTACGACCCGCACGCGTATCATCTCGGGGCGATCTGGCCGTTCGAGCAGGCGATCATCGCGGTCGGAGCGGCCTCTCACGGGCTGACCAGCGTCCGCGATGTCGCCTTGCGCGTGATCGACGGATTGGAACGGCTGGGCTTCCACGAGCTGTTCTACTGGGACGAGGGGTCGGAACTCGAGGGAGGAACCGCCGTGGAGGGGCAGGGATGCGATCTGCAGCTGTGGTCGCTCGCGGTGCCCGAGGCGCTGCTGTCGCTCGTCGGCAGTGGGTGAGAGGGAGCCGCGAAAGCGGTACCCTCAAGGATCGTCGGTGGTGCGGGATCGGCCGCCGAAGTGGTGAATTCAACATTGGGGGAGGAAACGATGGCACTTGCTTTTGACGCCGCAATCTTCGATCTCGACGGGGTTGTGACGCTGACCGCGTCGGTCCACGCGGCGGCGTGGAAGCGGCTGTTCGACGAGGTCCTCAGGCGGAGGGCGGAAGAGAGCGGGGAGCGGTTCGTCCCGTTCGACGTCGAGGACGACTACCACACCTACGTGGACGGGAAGCCGCGGATCGAGGGGGTCAAAAGCTTCCTGGCGTCGCGGGGGATCGAACTGCCCGAAGGAACGCCGGACGACGATCCGGACGAGCCGACGGCCTGGGGCCTGGGGAATCGGAAGAACGGCTACTTCCGGGATGCGCTCGAGCGAGAGGGAGCCGAGGTGGACGAGCGAACGGTGGATCTGATTCGCCGGCTGCGCGCCGCGGAGGTCCGTGTCGCCGTCGCCTCCTCGAGCAAGAACTGCGGGCCGATCCTCGAGCGGGCCGGGCTCTCCGACCTGTTCGAGGCCCGCGTGGACGGGATCGTGTCCGAGGAGATCGGCCTTCGCGGGAAGCCCGACCCGGACATCTTCGTCGAGGCGGCGCGCCGTGTCGGTGCGTCGCCCGACCGCTCCGTCGTGGTGGAGGACGCGATCTCCGGTGTGCAGGCCGGCCGAGCCGGTGGATTCGGACTGGTCATCGGGATCGACCGCGTGGGCGCCGCGGTGGCGCTTCGTGAACACGGCGCCGATCTCGTGCTCGAATCGTTCGACGACGGATCGGTCGAGACGATCGACGCCTGGTTCGTCCATCGGGGCGAGCGGCGCCCGCCCGCCCTGTGCCGGTGGGAGGAGCTGAAGGAACGGCTTAGGGACCGGCGTCCGGCGCTGTTCCTCGACTACGATGGGACGCTCACGCCGATCGTCAGCCGGCCGGAGCTTGCCGTGCTCTCCGAGGAGGGACGAGCGGTCCTCGCTCGCATCGCCGCGACCTACCCGACGGCGATCATCAGCGGACGCGGACGGGACGACGTTCAGAAACTCGTCGGACTGGATGAACTGGCGTACGCCGGAAGCCACGGATTCGACATCGTCGGTTCCGGCGGGGCCCCGATCGGGCACACGGTCGCTGAGTGGATCGAACCGCTGATGGATCGCGTCGCCCGTAGATTACGGCCGAAGTTGGCGCCGATCGAAGGCGCACTGCTGGAGGAGAAGCGGTTCTCGATCGCCGTGCACTATCGCTTGGTCGACGAGGTGGACGTGCCGCGGATCGAGGCGATGGTCGACGAGGCCGTTGCGTCCGACGGGCGGTTGAAGAAGGCGCTCGGGAAGAAGGTGTTCGAGGTTCGCCCGGACTTCGACTGGGACAAGGGGAAGGCCCTCCTGTTCCTGTTGGAGGCGTTCGGACTCGACGGTCCGGACGTTGTTCCCTTCTACATCGGGGACGACGTCACCGACGAGGATGCGTTCGGCGTCCTCGAGGATCGTGGGACCGGGATCCTTGTGTCGGAGACGCCGCGCCCGACGAAGGCGACGTACTGGGTGCAGGCTCCGTGGGAGGTCTTCGCCTTCTTCGAACGACTTCTGGACCTCGAGGGAGATGCCGAATGAGCGACGGCTGGACGCTGGTCTACGAGGGGTTCGATTCGGGCCAGGAAGCGCTGCGCGAGGCGTTGTGCACGCTGGGAAACGGCCGTTTCGCGACCCGCGGCGCGGCCGAGGAATCGAGCGCCGCCGACATCCACTACCCCGGGACGTACCTCGCCGGGGGGTACAACCGACTCACGAGCGAGGTCGCGGGCCGGGAGGTCGTGAACGAGGATCTCGTCAACTTCCCGAATTGGCTGCCGCTGTCGTTTCGTCCGAAGGGCGGAGCGTGGCTCGGAGCGCCGGAGGTTGCGTGGAGCGATTTCCGTCAGGAGCTCGACGTGCGGGGCGGGGTTCTCAAGCGCTTCTTCACCGCGCGTGACCGCGAAGGGCGCGAGACGCGGGTCTCGACGTGGCGGATCGTCCACATGGGGGACCCGCACCTCGCCGCGATTCGCCAGGAGATCGTCCCGCTCAACTGGGGCGGACCGGTCGAGGTCCGATCCGGCCTCGACGGAACCGTGACCAATGACGGCGTCGCGCGGTATCGGGAGCTGCGGGGCGATCACCTGGAGACGATCCGCACCGGAGAGACGGACGACGGGCTGATCTACCTCCAATCGCGAACGGTGCAGTCGCGTCTGGAGGTGTCGCTGGCCGCGAGGACCGTGCTTTGGCTTGGCGACACCGCGGCGCCGTCGGCGGCGACGTTCGAGGCCGAGGACGGGAAGGTCTTCCACAGGTTCGAACTGGACGCGGCGGCCGGGTGTACGCTGTCGGTGGTGAAGACCGTCGCGCTGCTGTCGTCGCGCGATCCGGCGATCGGGGATCTCGTGGAGGACGCGCTGTCAGCGGTTCGGCGCGCGGAGGGGTTCGAGGACCTGCTCGCTTCCCATCGTACGGCGTGGCAGGAGCTGTGGGATCGGTACGACATCGAGATCGACGTCGCGCCGGAGGTCGATCTCGCGCCGCATCCGATGCAGCTGATCCTTCGGCTCCACACGTTCCATCTTCTCCAGACCGCGTCGCCGCATACCGTCGGGCTCGACGTCAGCGTCCCGGCGCGAGGGCTGCACGGCGAGGCCTACCGGGGGCACATCTTCTGGGACGAGATGTACGTCCTCCCGTTCTACCTGCATCGCGATCCGGAGCTGGCGCGTAGCCTCCTACTGTACCGGTACCGCCGGCTCGGCGAGGCTCGGGCGCTCGCGGCCGGGGAAGGGCAGGCGGGGGCCATGTTCCCGTGGCAGAGCGGGTCGAGCGGCCGCGAGGAGACGCAGATCATCCATCTGAATCCCCGCTCGGGGAAGTGGGATCCGGACCGCAGCCACCTGCAGCGTCACGTGAATGCCGCGATCGCAAAGAACGTATGGGAGTACGTCCGGACGACCGACGATCGTGGCTTCCTGGCGCGATACGGCGCGGAGATCCTCCTCGAGATCGGCCGATTCTGGGCCAGCATGGCGGATCGGGCGGAAGACGGGCGGTTCGAGATCGCTGGGGTCATGGGGCCGGACGAGTTCCACGAGGCGTATCCCGGGGCAGACGAGGGGGGCGTGCGCAACAACGCGTACACGAACGTGATGGCCGCCTGGTGTATCGATCGGGCCCTGGAGGCCCTCGGCCGGCTTGACGCATCGGAGCGGACGGCGGTAACCCGTCGGCTTGGGCTGACCGGATCCGAGACCGAACGTTGGCGGGAGGTCGTCCGTGCGCTCAGGATCCCGGTCCTTCCCAACGGTCTGATCGAGCAGTTCGAGGGATACGGCGCGCTCGAGGAGCTCGATTGGGACGCGTACCGAGCGAAGTACGAGGATATCGGCCGGCTCGATCGGATTCTCAAGGCCGAAGGGGATTCCCCGGATCGATACAAGCTGTCGAAGCAGGCCGACCTGTGCATGCTGTTCTACGTCTTCGACCGCGAGGAGCTGGCCGATCTGCTGGCCCCGATGGGGTATGAGATGACGGCCGAGAAGCGGCGGGAGACCGTCGAGTACTACCGCCGCCGGACGTCGCACGGCTCGACGCTCAGCCATCTCGTCTTCGCCGCGATCCTCGACGACCTCGATCGCGAATCGAGTTGGGCGCACCTGATGGAGGCGCTGCGCAGCGACGTCGATGACATCCAAGGAGGGACCACGCCGGAGGGGATCCACACCGCCGTCATGGCGGGGACAATCCGCCACGTGATCGAGCGGTTCGGCGGGGTCCGGTGGACCTCAGAGTGGCTCTCGGTGGCGCCGCGGCTTCCGGATGGGATTCGACGGGTCCGGTTCGTGGTCCAGTGGAGGGACACGCTTGTATCGGTCGACATCGACCGGAAACGCGTGCAGTTCCGAGTGCCGGCCGGCGCTCCGCAACCCGTCCCGGTTCGGGTCTACGGCGTTGCGGCCGAGGCGCCGATCGGCGAGCCGCTCGTCGTCGAGCACGAGGCCGAAGGCTAACGCCTCACCGGTTTGCCCGGTTCGGCCTCAGAGGTTCAGCGCATCGAGGATGATGCGGACGATGAGCAGTACCCAACCCACGATGATCCCGATCCAGATCACCCTTCGGGCGAAATCCAGCAGGCCGAACAGCAGCAGGATGAGGGTGATGAGAGCGAGATATCCGATCGGTTTCTGCAGGTCGGCCGAGACCCGATCGCCGGTGATCAGGTTGAGGACGTACAGGACGCCCTGCCCGAGGTAGGTCGCGATGCTGTCGATGTAGGTCAGCGCCTGATTGACGGCCGATTCGGCCGCGTCGCGGATCGGTTCCTGCGGCGGCTGCGAGACGACCGGCTGGGTCTGTTGAGCCGTTCCGAGGAGCGGTACACAGAAGATCACCAGAAGCAGCAGGTACACCATCGTGTGCCGTTTCGAACGCATAAGCCCCCCCTTTCGATGGCCGCACCACTCTACCATGACGTCAGGGAACGGGAGGAACGGCGTGGGTCACCGATCGGAGCCCCACACGCTCCCTGATGGACGGACACACGTGTCCATCCATTCGACGGGATGCGTGCCTGCGGTCAACTGTCGGCGGAATCCGCAACGAGGGAGGGATCGAGCGGCGGCTGCCGGTCGCGCAGCGCGCGGAGGGCAGGGACGAGCATCCATGCCGTGGCCAGCGCTGCGAGCCCGTCCGCGATCGGGAACGACGCCCACACACCAGGAAGGTCGAGAACGCGCGGGAGGACGAGGATCAGGGGGATCAGCAGGATCACCTGGCGAAGCAGCGCGAGGACCATCGCCGGCAGCGGCCGGCCGAGGGATTGATACATCCCCGCGGCGACGACCTGGAACCCGACGGTCGGGAAGGCGAGCACGACCACGCGGGTGGCCGGAACCGCGAGCTCCAGCAACGCCGGGTCGTTGGAGAAAATCCTCATCAGCAGCCCGGGAATCCCGATTAGGATCGCGGCGTCGGCGAACGACATGATCGTCGTGACAACCACCGACAGGCGGACGGCCCGACGGGCTCGGTCGAATTGGTGCGCCCCGTAGTTGAAGCCGACGATCGGCATCATCCCCTGCACGATCCCGAACATCGGGAGGAACAGGAACATGGTCATCCGGTTGATGACCCCGAACGCGGCGATCGCGATGTCTCCCCCGTAGGCGGCGAGGGTGTTGTTGAGGATGATTGTTGTGAAGCTCCCTGCGGCTTGGCGCAGCCCCGAGCCGATCCCAACGGCGAGCGATTCCCCCACGATCCGCCGATCGAGCCACAGATCGGAGACCCGTGCGCGCAAGGTGCTGCGGCCGCCGAGGAAGTAGTAGACGAGGTAGAAGACGGTGGTCGCCTGGGCGAGGACCGTGGCCAGAGCCGCCCCGCGGACGCCCATGCCGAATCCGTAGATGAACAGCGGGTCGAGGCCGATGTTCAGCAGGCCGGAGATGATCATCGTCCACATCGCGACGCGCGCGTTCCCCTCCGCTCGAACGACCGCGTTCGTCGCCATCGCGAACATGAAGAACGGGGCCCCGAGAAGGATGACCCGCAGGTAGTCCTGCCCGTACGGGAGGATCGTCTCCGTCGCTCCGAACAGGCGCAAGAGCGGATCGATGTACAAGCTGCCGAGAACGGCGATCGTCGCGCTCGAGAGGATGACGATGGAGAAGAGGTTGCCGAGGGCTCGGCGAGCCCGGTCGGGATCGCCGGCGCCGAGGCTGCGGGAGACGATCGAGGCGGCGCCGATGCCGAACGTCTGGGCGAACGCCATGACGAGGATCTGAACCGGGAAGGCGATCGTGATTCCCGCGATGGCGAGGGAGCCGACCCCCCGGCCGACGAACACGGTATCGGTCAGATTGTAGAACGCCTGGACGATCAGCCCGACCATCGCGGGGGCCGACATGCGGACCAACAACGGCGCGATCCGCTCCGAGCCCAGCCGCGAGCTGTGATCCATCGGAGGAACCGTCCTTCCGCACGCGATGGCAGCGGCCGCCGGGACGTGCGCGGCCGTTGGAGGGCGCGATGATACCCGACGGAGGCGGCCGCCGAAACGCTACTCGCCCGCGCCGGATGCGCCGAGGGCGTCCGGATCGAACCACTCCGGCGCGACGGGGTCGTCGCTTGTGGCGACGATCTCCGAGGTCGTCTCGCGGCCGACCAGGAACCGGTTGACGATCCTCTGTCGGACCACGTACAGGTCATCCTCGCTCCGCGTCTCGTAGCGCTCGTAGAAGACTTCGTAGAACGGCAGTCCGCTCAAGGCGTACAGGATGACGGAGCGGGGTCGCAGCGTCTCCGGGTCGACGGCGACCGTCGCGGCCTGGAACGCCACGCTGAAGTCGACCGCCTCCAGGTCGACCTCGAGGAGAGGGGATCCGTCCTCGGCGACGACCGAGCGGCGCTCGGCCACGGTGTAGTTCCCGAGGAACCGGATCCCGCTGGTCTGGGCGACGGCCGCGTCGCCGAAGACCTCCGTGGTCGCGGACGTCTTGATCGGGAAGTCGAGATCCGGCCCGAAGAAGTAGGTCGCGTTCGGTGTGCTTAGGTAGACCTGCCCCGCGAGCTCATCGGGCGAGAGGAACTCGATTCGGGCAGCCTCTTCTCCGAGGGAATCGGCGAACAGGAGCCGGATCTCGGCGTCCCGTTCTTCCTCGGGGGTGATTGAGTGGATGCGGATGCGAAGCGACGTGACGTCCGCGCCGAAGAACCGGGCTTCGTCGAGGGTCGCGAGCAGCTCCTCGTCGGACAGGGCATCCTGCCCGAACACGGTGAGCCCGGCCGAGAGGAGGATCCCGAGGGCCAGAACCATCGATGTCTTCATTTCGACTCCTTTTCCTAAGAGGTGGGCTAGGCGGTCTTCAGCGCTTCGACGATCCGCTGTCGCGAGCTCCTCCAGGCCGGGAAGAGCGCGCTGGTCAGGGTCGCGAGGATCGCGGTGGCGAACGGCGTGATGGCAACGGAAGGGGTCAACGCGAGGCGGAGCGGCTGCGGGATGGGGGCGCCGGGCGGCGTCCATTCGACCCCGACCGCGTTGAACACCACCGCCAAGACCGACCCCACCAGGACGCCGAGCGTCGCCCCGATCAGACCGAGGAGGATTCCCTCAAGCAGGAACGTTCGGAACACCCGGCCGCGCGACGTTCCGAACGCCCGCAGGGTACCGATCTCGCGTGTTCGCTCCAGGAACGAGAGCGTCAGTACCTCGACGACGCTGAAGAAGACCAGGGCGAATACGGCGATCCCGGCCAGCCCGCTGAACGCCGTGTAGAACGAGCGAAGGGACGCGTAGCTCGCGTTGAGCTGCTCCCATGTCCGGGTCACGAGGGGAATCCCGGCGTCGTCGAGTCTTGCCTGCAGACTCGCCGCGAACGCCTCGGCGTCGTCCAGATTCTCCAGTCCGATCAGGATCCGCTCGACGCCGTCGGTCTTGAGCAGACGCTGGACGAAGTCGATCGGGAACAGCCCCAGCTGCGCCTCGAGATCCTCGAGGCTGTATCGGAGCGTCCCGATCACCTCCACGGTCGCGGCGTTGAAGTCGCCCGAGACGGTCCCGGTGGCGATGTTGATGCGGTCGCCCGGTTCGACGTCCAGCTTCGCGGCGAGGGAGGCGCCGAGGATCGTCTGCCGAGAGGCGTCCTCGGGGAGCGGCTCCCCGCTGACGACGATGCACTCGTACTCCTCGACGCAGCTGCAGGGGACGATGCCGCGCCCGATCACGAGCGTGCTGCCCCGCTCATCTCCGATGAGGCCGGCGAAGTTCAATTGCCACGACGTGCCCGTGACGCCGGGTTGGGCCGCGACGAGATCGAGCGCCCGCTCGCGGAGCGCGGGGGGGATGAGGACCTCGTAGGTGTCGGCGGTGGACTCGAACAGCCGCTCATCGGCGACCTGAACCGCGCCGGTCTCGCAGGCGAGCGACCGCTTGGTGGAGTTGAGTGCCTCCCCGATGAACCCGAGGAGGAACAGGAAGATCGAGGTGCCGACGACGATCACCGCCAGGCTGAACAGCGTGCGACGACGGTTCCGGAACACGTTACGCAACGCGATCTTGAATTGCATCCGTCCCTCCTACTCCACCCTCAGGGCGTCGACCACACGAAGCCGAGCCGCCTGGAGCGCCGGGTACAGTGCGCTCAGCAGCGTCGCGACCAGGCTGACCAGAAACGGCAGCAACAGCGTCAACGGTCCGATGCGCGCGCCCAGGACGCTGGGCTCGACCGTTCCGGGCGGCAACCACTCGATCCCGATCGCGTTGAACGCGAGGCTGAGAAGAATCCCGCCGACGATGCCGATCAGGCTTCCGAGCACGGCCAGCCACGCGCTCTCCGAGAAGAACAGCCGGAACACCTCGCCGCGCGTTGTGCCGAGCGCTCGCAGCGTCCCGATCTCGCGGGTCCGCTCGAGGAAGGCGAGCGTCAGCACTTGCAGGATGATGAAGAAGACGAGGACCGAGATGGCGAGGGTGAGGAAGCCGAACAGCAGGTCGAAGTACGACGACAGCTGCTGGTAGATGGGGCTCAACTCCTCCCACGTTCTCACGTCGAGTGGCAGTCCGGCGGCCGCCAGACCGGCCCCGATCCGTACGGCCGCCGACTCGGTGGCGTCGATCCGGTCGAGTTCGACGATCACTCGGTCGACGCCGTTCGTGTTTAAGAGCAGCTGCCCGAACCGGAGCGGAACGAGGAGCACTTGCGACTCGACCTGCTCGCTCGAGAACCCGTAGATGCCAGCGATCACGAACGGACTTGCGTTGTACGCGCCATCCACCGTGGTGAGGGTGACCGTGATCGCATCCCCGATCTCGAGCGAAAGGCGATCGGCGAGGGCACGGCCGACGAGGACGGAGGCGACGTCGTCCGGTTGCAGGGCGCGGCCCTCGATGACGTACTCGCCGAAGTCGAGCACTCCGTTCTCCGGCTCGATCGCTCGAACCCGGACGACCTGCGTCTGATTCCCGGAGGCGGCCAACCCGGGGAACTCGAGCTGTACGGTGCTCGCCGTGTACGATGGCTCGCCTCGGAGGAGATCCGTGACGACCCCGACGTGGTCCGGGGTCAGCAGGTATTCGTATCCCTCGGCCTCGTCGTCGAACAGAAGCGGCGAGGCGATCTGGAGGTTGCCGTACTCGGCGACGCTCACGTCGCGGATCTGATCCCGCGCGTTGTCGAGGAAGGCGAGGACGAACAGCGAAATGGCGGTCCCGAACGCGATGATCGCGAGTGAGATCAGTGTGCGGCGCCGGTTGCGCCACAGGCTGCGAAGCGGGATCCACCACCACACGTCAGCTGCCCTCCTGCAGGGATCCGTCGTGGATCCGGATGTGGCGCTTTCCGTAGTCGGACACGGCCGGATCGTGGGTCACGATGAGGAAGGTCACGCAGTGCTCCTCGTTGAGGCCGCGCATCAGCTCCATCACCGATCCGCCGGTCTCCGAGTCGAGGTTTGCGGTAGGCTCATCGGCCAGCACGATCTTGGGGCGCGTGATCAGGGCCCGGGCGATCGCGACTCGCTGCCGCTGGCCGCCCGACAGCTCGTTCGGCCGACGCCGCATCAGATCGGCCAGGCCGACCTCCGCGAGGAGCACGGCCACCCGCTCCCGCCGCTGCGCCTTGTCGACTTTCTGCAGGAGCAGTGGGTACTCGACGTTCTCGGCGGCGCTGAGGACCGGGATGAGGTTGAACGATTGAAAGATCAGCCCGATGCGGGACTTCCGCAGGGCCGCCAGCTGGCCTTCCGTCTGAGTGCTCGTCGACTCGCCTTCGATCAGAACCTCCCCGGAGGTCGGCCGGTCGATCGCCGAGATCAGATTTAGGAACGTCGTCTTCCCGCTGCCCGACGGGCCGTTGATCACGACGAAGTCCCCTTGCCGGGCGACGAAGTCGACGTCGCGCAGGGCGTAGATCGTCTCTGCCCCCATCCGGTAGGTCTTCGTCAGTTGCCGCGTCTCGAGGAACCGGTCGCCCCGCGAGTGGCAGAACCGCCTTTCGCTGTCCATGCGTACCTCCGCTTCCGCGCCAGTCTATGGGCTGTCCCGTGCGCCGTCCAGTCGGATTGGGAGTGGATACTCGGCAGAAGTGGGTACACTCTGAAGCCGATCTGTGCAAGTTGTGAAGAAGGGAGCGACGCCGATGAGAACGATTCCGGTCGACCGGGCGATCTACGCGTTCGCAGCGGACATGGCGCCGGTCGCCCGCGCCGCACCGGGAGAAACGGTGGTCTTCGAGACCCGGGACGCGCTGGGCGGTCAGGTGAAGCGCTCGGAGGACGTCCTGAGCGACCTCGACTTCGACCGGATCAACCCGGCGACCGGGCCGATCTTCGTCGACGGCGCGGAGCCGGGAGACACGCTGGCGGTCCGCGTGGTCTCCATCGAACCGGCCGACGCGGGGGCGATCGTCACCGGCCCGGGGCTCGGCGTCCTCGGCGACGAGATCGAGCACCCTGCCACCCGGATTCTCCCAGTCGAAGGCGACGCGGTGCTCTTCGACGACCTGCGGATTCCCGCGTCTCCGATGATCGGCGTCCTCGGGGTGGCGCCGCGTGAGGGAAGCTTCCCGACCGGGACGGCCCACCGCCACGGCGGGAACATGGACACCAAGGAGATCGCGGTCGGCTGCACCGTCTACCTACCCGTCGGCCGGGCAGGCGCCCTGTTGGCGCTCGGCGACGTCCACGCGGTGCAAGGGGACGGGGAGGTCTGCGTCTCGGCCTGCGAGGTCGATGCGCGGGTGACCGTGGAGGTGGAACTGATTAAGGAGCGATGCGCCGAGTGGCCGATCGTGGAATCCAGCGAAGCCGTCTACGTGCTGGTCTCACTGCCGACGATCGAGGCGGCGCTGGAGGAGGCGACCCGCCAGGCGGTCGGGCTGCTGCGTACGGCGCGGCGGCTGTCACGCGAGGACGCGGCGATGCTGGCCAGCCTCGCCGTCGACGTCGGGGTCAGCCAGCTGGTCGATCCGAACAAGACGGCGAAGGCGAGGATTCCGAAGGCCGTCCTGGGGGCACCGTTGGCCACGGTGTTGCGCTCGGATCCGGGGCCGGTGCGCGATGTGAAGGGCATGTCGCAAGGACAGGAAGGGAAAGGGGTTGAGATCGAGTGATCGCCATTCGTGGGGGCACGGTACTGACGCCGTCGGAGACGATCGAGGACGGCGTCGTGCTCATCGAGCAGGGGAAGATCGTCGGAGTGAGCTCGGATCTGAAGGTCCCAGCGGACGCGGACGTGATCGACGCATCGGGCCAGGTGGTGATGCCGGGGATGATCGACGCGCACTGCCACACCGGAGTATTCGGGGACGGCATCGGCTGGGTCCACGCCGACGGAAACGAGATGACCGACCCGGTCACGCCGCACCTTCGGGCGATCGACGCGATCCATCCGGAGGACATCGCGTTCAAGGACCTGCGCGAAGCGGGGGTCACCACGATCAACACCGGGCCGGGGAGCGGGAACCTGATCGGCGGCCAGACGGCGGCGGTCAAGACCGCCGGGCGCACGATCGACGACATGCTGGTCGCCTTCCCGGTCGGGATGAAGATGGCACTCGGCGAGAATCCGAAGCGGGTGTACGGCGAGCAGAAGAAGACGCCGTCGACCCGGATGGGGAACGCGGCGACGCTCCGCGAATGGCTGACCAAGGCGCAGGGCTATCTCGAGAAGGGGGCCCGTCACGCGAAGAAGCTGTCCGACTTCCACGAAGGAGTGGGCGGCGCGACCGAGCCGGAGCCGTTCGAGCTGGACCTGAAGCTCGAAGCGCTCGCCCACGTGCTGCGCCGCGACATCCCGGCGCACATCCACGCGCACCGCGCCGACGACATCATGACGGCGGTTCGGATCGCCGAGGAGTTCGAGCTCGACTTGGTCCTCATTCATGCGACGGAGGGGTACAAGATCGCGGACATCCTCGCGAAGAAGATGATCCCCTGTGTCCCGGGGCCGATCCTGTTTTCCCGCAGCAAGGTCGAACTGCGGGAGATGACCCCGAAGAACGCCGGGATCCTCGCCAACGCCGGGGTGAAGGTGGCGATCCAAACCGATCAGATGTCGGCCGTTCGCTACCTGCGTCTCGACGCGGCGGTCGCAGTGAACGAGGGGATGAGCGAGCAGGACGCGTTGCGAGCGATCACTCTGACGCCGGCGGAGATCCTCGGGATCGACCACCGGCTGGGAAGCATCGAGGCGGGAAAGGACGCCGATCTCGTCCTTCTCTCGGCGCATCCACTCGACGTCGCCCACGGCCGCGTCCAACGGGTCCTGATCAATGGAGAGACGGTCTTCTCGAGAGCGTGAACGCAAGGGGGAACGGATGAAGTACACGATCCTGGGTCCGACGGGGATCCGCGTGTCCCAGCTTGGCTTCGGGACGATGTCGTTCGGCGATGTCGCGGACGAGGTGACGTCCGAGGCGATGTACCGGCGCTGCCGGGAGGCCGGCATCAACCTTTTCGATTGCGCCAACGTCTACTCCGCCGGGCGAGCGGAGGAGATCCTCGGGCGGCTGGTGGCCGGCGAGCGAAATCGTGTCGTTCTGACCTCGAAGGTCGGCTTCCCGATGGGAACCGGAACGAACGACCGGGGTCTGTCGAGGCGGCACATCCTCTCGTCGGTCGAGGCGTCCCTGGCCCGTCTGGGGACCGATCGGCTGGAGCTGCTGTTCGTCCACACGTTCGATCCGGACACCCCGATCGAGGAGACCCTCCGTGCGCTCGATCTGCTCGTGGGCCAAGGGAAGGTCCTCCACATCGGCACGAGCAACTGGGCGGCGTGGCAGATCGCGAAGGGGCTCGGCCTCTCCGCGCAACACGGGCTGCCGTCGTTCGCGTGCATCCAGCCGATGTACAACCTCGCCAAGCGGCAAGCCGAGGTGGAGATCCTCCCTCTCGCGAAGGCCGAAGGGCTTGGCGTGATCACGTACAGCCCGCTCGGCGGCGGTCTGCTGACCGGGAAATACGGCGTCGGACGCCGCCCCAATCGCGGTCGCCTGGTCGAGAACGAGATGTATGGCGCCCGCTACGGCGACCCTTTGCACGAGAGGACGGCAGGACGGTTCGCGGAGCTCGCGAAGGAGCGAGGCGTTCATCCGGCGACGCTCGCCGTGGCCTGGGTCGCCCGCCATCCTGCGGTGACCGCGCCGATCCTCGGCGCACGAAACGTCGAGCAATTGGAGCCTTCCCTCGCGGCGGCCGACTTCGCACTCGATGACGAGCTCTACGCGGAGGTCACCGCGCTGTCGGTGGCGCCGCCTCCGGCGACCGATCGCAGTGAGGAGCGGATCGGTATGTCCTACAAGGGAAGCGAGGAGAAGTACAAGTAGCCTGTCGATCGGGGAAGGGGCGAGGAGGCGGAGTGAGCGTCGTCATCCTGGACTTCGGATCTCAGTACACGCGGCTCATCGCCCGGCGTGTTCGGGAGCTGCACGCGTTCTCGATCATCCTTCCGGGCACGGCCTCCGTGGATCGCATCCAGCGGGAGGCGCCTCGGGCGGTCATCCTCTCGGGAAGCCCGCGATCTGTGTTCGAAACGAACGCCCCGAGGCCGGACCCGGCGATCTATGAGCTCAGGATTCCGATCCTCGGGATCTGCTACGGGATGCAGCTGCTCGCGGAACGGTTCGGGGGGGCGGCGGAAGACGCCGGCACGCGGTCGTACGGAGCGGATCGCCTGGTTCGGCACGAGGGGGCGCTGTTCGAAGGGCTGACCGGGGAACTGGCGGTCTGGATGAGCCACGCGACGACGGTCTCCGCGCTGCCCGCCGGCTGGTCGAGCATCGCCGCGACGGCGACGAACCCGAACGCGGCGATCGCTTCGGCGGATGGGCGGATGATCGGCGTCCAATTTCATCCCGAGGTGGTCCATACGCCGAGCGGCGGTCGAATGTTGGGCGGCTTCCTCGATCGGGCCGGGGTGCCGAGGGATTGGACGCCCGAGCGCAACCTCGAGCGGATCACGGCGAGCGTGCGGTCCCACGTGGGGACCGATCGCGTCCTTCTGGCCGTCTCCGGCGGAGTCGACTCGTCGGCACTCGCTCTCCTTCTCGCTGCGACGGGAGTCGACCATCTGGCGGTGTTCGTCGATCACGGACTGCTGCGCGCCGGCGAGCGCGAGGAAGTCGATCGGGGACTTCGGGCGATGGGCGTGAATCTGGAAACCGTCGACGCCTCGGCACGGTTCCTCGAAGCGCTGGCCGGGATCGTCGATCCCGAGGAGAAGCGGAAGCTCATCGGGCGCGAGTTCGTCGCTGTCTTCCGGGAGGAAGCGAAGCGTCACGGGCCGTTCCGATTCCTCGCCCAGGGAACGCTCTATCCGGATGTGATCGAATCGGCGGGGGGCGAGGGGGCGGCGAACATCAAGAGCCATCACAACGTCGGCGGGCTTCCGGAAGAGCTCGGCTTCGAGCTCCTCGAACCGTTTCGGGCGTTGTTCAAGGACGAAGTCCGCGAGGTGGCGCGGCTGCTCGGTCTGCCGGACGAGATCCGACTGCGACATCCGTTTCCCGGGCCGGGGCTGGCGGTGCGGATCCTCGGCGCGGTCACGCCGGAGCGGGTCGAGATCGTCCGAAAGGCGGACGAGATCTTCCTCGCTGTGCTGAAGGAACGCGGTGCGTACGGTGACGCGTGGCAGGCGCTCGCGGTCTTGACACCGATCCAGTCGGTCGGGGTCGCGGGCGACGACCGCCGCTACGGACAGGTCGTGGCGCTTCGCGCCGTCACGAGCATCGATGCAATGACGGCGGATTGGGCTCGCCTTCCGCACGACGTGCTCGACGAGGCGGCGCGCCGCATCACCCGGGAGATCCCTAAGGTCGGGCGCGTCGTCTACGACATCACGAGTAAGCCGCCCGCGACGATCGAGTGGGAGTAGGACGGGTTGCGTTCGGCGCCGGCCGTGCATTGCCTTCGGGGAACCGTCGGGGTAGAGTGGGCGGGCGGGGAGGTTGCACCCTCGTGAGAGGAAGGAGGATGGTGTGATCAGATGTGCGGTCATTGGGCTCATCGGCATGGCGCTCCTTTCGATCGGCGCTCTCGGGCAGACCTGCACGGTCCAGGTCTTCTTCACATCGCCGGACACCGGCGATGGGGCGATGACCGCCCTCCTCCAGAGCGTCGATGCGACCCGTAGCACCCTCGAGATCGCGGTCGCAGTGTTCGCGGACGAGCGCCTCGGCGATGCCGTGGTCCGAGCCCACCGGCGCGGCGTCATCGTTCGGGTGATCCTCGCGCGCGGAAACGACGGGATCATCGGCAGTCAGTATCAGAAACTGACCGCGGCCGGGATCCCCGTTCGTCTGTCCGGCGGGTCCGGCACCTTCTCGCATCGGTTCGCGATTGCCGATCGGCGCATCGCCCTGACCGGATCGTACGAATGGGTCGACCGCGCGCGCGGAGGGAGGTTCGACAACCTCGTGCGCATCACGTGCTCGACCTCGTCGCAGGCGTACCTGGCGGAGTTCGAGCGCTTATGGGCGAACTGGAGTTCGGATGCCGCCGCCCCGGGCGTGACCGTCACGGCGATCTCGTCGGTGAGCATCCTGTCGGTCGATCGTGCGGCGCAGTGCGTCTACCTGCTGAACGCGTCGGACGCGCCGGTCGACGTGTCCGGTTGGTCGCTGAACGACCTCGAGGGGGCGTACACGTTCCCGGCGGGGACGGAGATCCCTCCCGACGATGCGTACCGGATCTGCAGCGACGAGTTCAACCCCACCCACGACGTCACCGGGTTCTTCTTGGAGACACCGCACGACGAGCTGTTCCTGGTGACGCCTGAGGGCGACATCATCGACGAACGGGTCTGGTAGCCGAGGGAGGATCCGCGACAGATGGAAGCACCGGGAGCTTCGGGACGACGAGTCCAGGGTGCAAGAAAGCCCAGGCGGCTCTTGACAATCCTGATGCGTATCACTAGGATGTGACAGCCGAGACGGCACATGGGCTGTATGGGCGGCTCGGTCGCAGGTAGGCGATTCTGTACGAACCTCGCGAGGCGAGGGTGGGCGGTGGTGTGGTGTCCGCGGCGGATGTGGTTCAAGTCTCGATGGCTCCTTCGATTGGCGAAGGAGCCTTCTGCATTGTGGACGGGTGAACGCACACTAGACGACAAGGAGAAAGACTACAGGCACGCGAAGGGAGCTCAGTGCAACGATCCCCACGGCAACACCTCATCTCATTTCAGCGCACCTCTATCCATTTCCATTCTTCCTGTCTTGCGTCGATCCCAGACAGGGGGAGAGTAGTCGAACGGATTCATCCATCCATGAGCCTCTGTCATGCGGCCAGGGGACATTGTGCCGCCTTCGGAGCGCGTCAGGGGATCTCTTGGGAAGCGTTGGCGGGGCACGGAGGTTGAGCATGAGCAGGGTGGCTGCTCGATGCATGCTGGCGGCGGCGCTCATCGTGATGGTCGCGGGGGGAGTTTCATGGGCGCAGTTGACGGGGCGACTGGACTTGGATCTTGTCGCGCGACGGATTCCCACGACGGTGACCGGTGAAATCCAGCTGGACACGCCGAGTGAGTTCACGATGCTGGAGTTCGCGATCGTGTCGAAGCTCGATTTTACGCTGAGAACGGGGTTCATCGATCCTTCGGTGAAGGCGGCGATCAACACGGCGGGGGCCGAGCACTTCGTCTTCTCAAGCCCGTTCTCTTTCGGTAACCTGCCCCTGCTGCAGGGCCGACTCGACGACTTCACCCTCGTGCCGGAGGTCTGGGTCGCCGTTCCGTTCGAGAACGTGACCGATGTGAACAACCTTCCCAACTCCGTGATCATCCCGCCGGGCGATCCGCTGTTCGTCTCCGCTCGGGCGGCCTTCTCCACCTCGGTCGGCGGCTTCGACGTGGAGCATCTGATGATGCTCGAGGACGTGAACTACCCCAGCCCCAGCGGATCGTACGAGCCGCTCTACTACCGACATGCCGACCAGGACTTCGGGGTCGGGAGCCTGACGACCGTGAGCTGGCGTGCCCAGATTGGGTTCTCACTCAACGCGCAGATCGGTCTCGAAGCATCCACCGGCAGCAAGAGCATCAAGGGGCATTCCGCCAAGGGGCGCGTGACCCCGGACAGCTCGTTCGTCCGCCTCGGCGTGGGGGGGATCGAACTCGCGAGCATCTCTCTCTTCGGGGTGGGCATTCAGCATGTGACGCTCGGCACGAGCTTCTCCGTTTCGACCGGGACCGACGAGAAGTTCAGCACGACGATCAGCATCGGCGGCGAGGCCTGGGAGCGGAGCAGCCTCTCCCTGTCGATCTCGCTGGCATCGGCCCCTCCGACCGTCAGCGCGCTGATGCTTTCGGTGACCCAGGGACCTTTCCGCTTGAGCATCGCGCTGGACGAGCTGGACGTCGAGGGGCTCTCGGCCAGTTGCGGGAACTCCCTGAATCTCGGGCCGATCACCGGATCCTGGTCCCTCCGTGCGTCGGGGATCGAGCGTGGACTCACCGGGCTGGCAATGGGGCTCAACCTCGCGCAAGGGGTGTTCTCGACGAGCACCTCGTTGACCTTCAGCCAGCGCGGCGACGAGTTCGGCTTCGCCAGTTGGTCGAGCAGACTGACCTTCCGCTTCAGTCCGGCGGTGGTTTCGGTTCAGGCGACGTTCGGCCGGTACGGGCTCACCCGTGCCGCGGTCGCGACGAGTGTGTCATTCTAGGGGGGTAGGGCCGTGCAACAGAAGAACATTTACAGAGACTGCGATCGTACCATGAAGGGGGGCTCAGGAGTGGTATGTCGACCCCCTTTCCATCGCTGGCTGGCGCCTCCCGTCTTCCTTTTGGCCGTATTCCTTGCCGTCGGGTTCCTGGGATACGCCCAGCAGACGCCCTCCACCACGATCCTTGCCTCCGACATCCCTACGTCCGTCTACGGGCAGATGGTTACGTTCACGGCGACGGTCACACGAGATGACACGAGCGAGGCGGTGACCGAGGGTACGGTCGACTTCCGAGTCGACTATCCGAACACGACGGACCCGCTCTGCTCGGCGGTGTCGCTGGATGGGAGCGGCCAGGCCGTCTGCAGCACGAGCGTTCTTGCCGTCGGCGTACATGAGATCAGTGCGTACTACAGCGGGACGGCGGGCTTCGAGGAAAGCCTGTCCGATCCCCTGCTTCAGACGGTCGACAAGGCCTCCACGACCACGACGTTCAGTACCTCTCCGACGTCCTCGCTTACGGGACAGAGCTACACGGTGAGCGGAACGGTGACTGCCGTGTCACCGGGGGGCGGGACGCCGACCGGGACGATCGTCATTGACGACGGAAGCGGCGGGAGCTGTGTGGCGAATCTGCTGGGCGGCGCGTGGAGCTGCTCGCTTGTGTCGTTCGGTCCGGCGGCCTCGAAGACGCTGACGGCCCTCTACGAAGGGGACGAGAACTTCCACGGCATGAGCGCCACGACCAGCCATACCGTGCAGGAACGGAGCGTCTCTCTCGCGATCGTCGGCCCGGCACAGGCCTGCGTGGGCGAGGAGGTCACGCTGACGGCGCAGCT
>Ga0180433_10004392_pt1 | contig 19844 bp, 36 predicted proteins | sample SS_ome_8_FD_132980 | JGI IMG/M metagenome (GOLD analysis project Ga0180433, IMG submission 132980) | Hypersaline lake sediment archaeal communities from the Salton Sea, California, USA - SS_1_D_1 metaG | ecosystem: Environmental > Aquatic > Non-marine Saline and Alkaline > Hypersaline >... | reverse complement strand
GGCTTTTTCTTTCGAGCCTCCGCTCGCTGCGCCGCCCGCTTTCGGGCTTCCTCAACCTTCCTGGCATGGCTCTCCTGTCCGCGCTTGATGTCCTCCTTGATATTGAGCCCCTCCGATGCCTTCGCGGCAGCAGACTTCCATCCCAACAACTGTCGAATCAACTCATTCATGTCTAGCCTCCTAAAACAGCCGCCTCATCATCTTGGAGATTTTCCCCCATCAACACACGCTGCATCGCATCTGACTTTCCGTGCGGTGTCGCCCCCGGGCGACTAATACGTTCGTAAGTCCGTTTCGTTTCCGCCGGCCGCTGACTACCGCCCGCCTGCTGCGTATCCGTAACAGGGAAGGTAACGATATCGTCCAGTTCACTGAAATCACTCAGCTTGGCAACAAGCTTAAGCAGTCTGTTGGCGTCCAGGCTTCCGCCTTGCGCTTCGATTGCCGGCATCAATGGAAGCACATACTGCTGCATGACGAGGCCAAGCCGCTGAAGCTTCAGGGCCGGTGAATCGTCAAGCAAGCTGTACACGTCAATGTCAAGATCGAACTCGTCAAAGTCGCCCTGGCGAGAGTCGCGACTCCATTCAACGGGAATCGAAACGCCGGGCAATCCAGGGAGAGGCTTCTCCAGCGTCCTCGTCTTCACCGGATCATGCCACTCATACCAAGCCAATGCACGGAACACCTCACGCGCAACCTTGATCATCTCCCCTTGCATATCCCGAAGCTGAGCGCCGGCCGCTTCCGTCAATAGCCTGTCCTGCCCAAGTGTTTCCGTCATAGGGGCAAGACCACCCAGGGAGTCGAGGTTGCCGCCGAAGTATGACGCAAGATCGCGAACCTGCATGAAGAACGCCAGCGTCTTGGCGTCCACTCCGCCGGCCTCTAGCTTTTCTGGCTTTCCCCCGGAAAATCGAATACCGTCGCTATCTCTGGCATTCTTGAAGTTCTCGACACCTTCTGAATCATTGCCGGTAAAGCCAAGGACTCGCTTTTGATCGTCCGCCTGAGTGCCGAGCTTTCGGAACAGCGCGTTGGCAAGCTCGTGCAAGTCTCGCCAGATAGCCACCGGAGGAAGTGGCAATAGATTGCCAGGTACATCGTCAAAGCCAAGGATATAGTAGGGTCCTCGCGAATCCCTCTCGTAATCAACCACCTTGAGAATCTTCTTGTTCCTCACTGCGTAAGTGATCAGCACCCCATCGGACGGCACCCAGATATCGCGTAGCCACACACGTTTTTGGTAAGAGGTCACGTTCGTGCTGCCAACGGAAATCCCCTCGGCGCGCGATTCTCCATGCTCGCCGATCACCACTTCCTGTTCGCCGTCATCGTCGGTCAAGTCCGACTTGGCCTTCTTGTCAAACCAGTCAGAATCCTCAATTGCCTTACGAGTCAACCAATACCCATTTCCCTCAAACTGAATCTGCTCGCGCCGCTTGGCCGACATGTCGACAACGTAATCATCCAAAGTCACAACATCCACAAACGGCGCACCGTAGGCGTGTTCGAGAATTTCGCCGACACGATGGAGACCAACCTTGAGAATCCCCATGGAGAACAACGCCTCCGTGGCAACCCTGCGAAGCGTACCCGCCAAGCCAATCTCTTTCGGAATTTGATTGATAGCCAATTCAAGATTCGCCGCAGTTGGCTTCAGGGCAGGGTCCACGGCTGAAAAGAGTGCTCTCGGTGCGCGAGGTGCAAGCAACTGCACGTAAATCTTGACTGCCAGCTTCAGGAGATTCACCGGCACCTTTTTGGCCGCGCCCTCATCGCTGTAGTGGAACCCGACGAATTCCTTCACGGCCTCGATACGCTTCCGCCGGGGAGTCTGAAGCTGATTCTCCGACCACTCGATTGCCTCGGTAAGCCGTTTAAACTGCTTTTCGGGAAACTTTACCATCACCACCCCTCAGTCAATTCCTTGTTCGGCGAGCGCGCAGCCCGCTCTCGCATCTTCTGTCGCCACGCTAAGCTTCCAACTGGAATCTCCGTCGGCTCTTCGTTCTTGAGAATCACGCGCCGATCGGACATTATTTTCCAAGCGAGCGCATCGGCCATCACGCGATCGCCGTGAGAAGCGCTTGCACCGGAAGGATCAAGCTCACTTCCGGCCATCTGATGAATGACTCTGTCGTCTGGCAAGATAACGTATTCGAGCGTTTCCTCTAGTGCCTGCCTGGATCGATTGATAAGCCGCTGCGATTCCACGGCAGATCGATACGAACCCAGCAGGACGAGCTTCCCCTGCTTCGTCGGTGCCCAACCTGGAATGTCAGATACCTTCCTCTTGATCGAATCATCGTTCTGCCTCAGGTAGATTTCTCCGTACCCGAGTTCCATGATTCGAGCGCCGAACTGCCGCCCCGGGCCATTCGCCTCCCAGATGATGAGCGGCGAGCGACCCGATACCTGTTTAAACCACCTGGCAATCGCAATGGTCTGCGCGGCAAAAGCTTCCGGGCGAATGTAGGGCGAAACGTACTCGAAGATTTTCTCATGAGTCACGTTGTCGTAGCCGGCAAGGCACGAATTACTGGCGCCGGTTCCGGCCGACACGTCTGCCCCAATAATCAGCTTGTTGTCATGGAGCGGCCTATCCTTCGAGTCGAGCATGCACCACAAGCGTAAACGCCCCATAGCGTTGGCGCCGTAATCAACCGGATCACCAGTTAGCTCATCGAAGGCAAGATCGCCGATGGCAATCGACGGACGAACGCAAGCCGTGATTGCCGCTTGAATCCTGTCCGGATGGAAGAACTGGCCACCGGAGCCGAGATAGTCAATGTCCAACTCTTGCGCGATTTCCTGCGGCGACCCGGCACGTTCGCATTGCAGGTCATACCAAGGGCTACGCAGTTTGCCATCCAAATGCGGCTCGTAGTCGTCTGGATAGCCGGCTGGGTCCAGAACCTTCAGGCGGCCATTCTCGTCGGTCGTGTAGAGCCCGATATTCTTCGCCGGGTGGACCGACCAGTGAAGTCGGAGCTTCTTGATCCCGCTCTGGCGAACGGCATAGAAGGCATTATTCACGCCCTTGGGCGTGGAGTTGAAGATACGGCAAGACGTTGCATCGCGACTCGCCGTCAACACCTCAAAGCCATGCTCGGCAATAGCGAACTCGTCCAGCAGCATCGCCGTCGGCCGGGCGCCACGAGAGACGTTGCCCGTCGTCGACTCGCCGGTGATGACGGATTTCGTCTCCGGATTGTAGAGCTTTAGCTTGGAGCGATGGAGGTTCGCGTTGTACCCGCGAGGGCGAAGCCAAACGGGCAAGCCGTTAAGAAGAAAGTCCAGCTTCCAGAAGAGGGCCTTTGGATTCTCTGCCGAATCCACGTATTCCTCCTTCCAGGAGATAAAGAGGAATACGCGGCGCATCCGAAACATCCAAACGTGGAACGGAACCGCGCAGCAGAGCCAGGAGGCCCCCACGTCGCGCGACTTCTCAACCAAGAGGTCGTGCCCGTGCGTGATGGCATGAAGCAGTTCCCCGACGGCTTCTACCTGGTACGGATAGAGAATAAACGGAAGCTTGGGATTCTTAATTTCCGGGCGCGGATCGTGAGTCCAGCAGAACCCGTTAATGAAGAAGACGGGATCGGCGGCACATGCCTGCTCGATAACCCCGGCGAAGGTAGGGTCTTCCATGACTCGCCGGTGGACCCGCGCGCGCCAGCGAAGATTTTCGATAGGATCAGTAGGGACGAACTGCCTGAACGGAGTAAACACTTAGACCCTTCGCGGCGCTTCCTCTCCTTCGTCTTCTAGAAGCGTGGCGAGCATCGCGTCGATTTCCTCTATCGCTCGCTTACTCGCCGCCTGTAGGGTCTGGTCCTCTTCGTCCTTCCTGCCCTCGATTTGATTCACCTTGGTCATGAACTCCTTCGGTGAATCCAGCGCTTGCTGAAGAAGAAAGTATGCCGAGTTGTTGGGACACGTCGCCGGGAATTCCTTGGTTCGCAAGTAATGCCCGGCCGCGTCGATTGCCCACGCTAGATTCTGACGATAACTCTGATGGATATCCTCACACTCAATCCGTTCGTTTGCTTGCTCACGCTTGATAGTGTCAACTACGGAGCGCGTGAGCCCCTGATCCATATTCTCCCCTCTCTTGACCCCATTCCTCACGAAACGATTCCGAAGGGTCGTCGGCTTGACGCCGTAGTCGGCCGCTATCTCTTTAAGCGGTTCGCCGACAATGTACCGCTTGCTCGCTTCGAGGAAGTCGGAATCGGACATTCGCTCGCTGGTCTTTGACTTGCCGCCTTCATTCGCGATAGCCTTGAGATACTTGTTGATCGGAGCCATTACACCTTCTTCTTCTTGAAGCCTTTCTTTCTCTTCTTCGGCTTCGCCTCGGCCCCGTACTCCCCAGTCCACCTTCGCGCAAGCTCGGGCTTCTTCGCCCATAGATACCTGCGCTGCTTTTCGGAACGAAACGGCATTAGTCTTCCTTGGCAGTGAAAGCAGTCAGCGCTTTCTTTACCTTTGCCTCTGCATTTAATTTACCAGCGCGATAACCGCTCGACCAAGTATCCGTCAGCATATGCTCCCACTTACTGGGCACAGGCCAGCGATGAGACCAAAGCCAAAGGCGATAGATCGCGATGGCAATCCAATGGAGGCCGACCGGGTAAGCGACTCCTACCCTTTCGAGAATGTCCTCGTAAACTATGCGATAACCCCAGGGAGCCGTCTCGTAAAGCTTAATGCGCTTTGCCAGTTTCATTCGTTCTCTCCTGAAGGCGGCCGGCAGAGCGCCCCTGCCCCCAGGCGCTCGACGGACCCACAAATGCGGCCTTACCAACCGCAGCAAATTACGAAGCATCGATCGCACAAGCACGTATCTCCGTACCAAATCTGGCAGTCTGGACAGATATAATCGTAGCAGCTATCGCAAGCCGTTACGACTCGACTCTCGCGATTACAACGACCGCACTTCATTGTCCCAACAATCGCAACACGACTTGCGCCAATTCGTCAGCGAAAGGTCCGCCGGCTGCCCAAGCTAATAAGCCAAGGGCGATGACATACACCCACTTATTCTTCGGAAGCTTTGCCATATCGCTCGCTCTCCTTCATTTGCCAACGACAGACACAGCCGAAATGACCCGGCGCCGGAACGACGTGCGTGATCCCGTCTTCGGAGATCACGTAATGCTCGCTTCCGTCTCTCAGGAAGTGGAGATAGACCGGCTTCCAGATTCGACAGAACACGCGAGCATAGGGACCCTGCCACGAATACTCGCGCCACGCTTCGCATGATGCATCATGCTCGACAATCCCAGGCTCCTCTTCCGGCTTCGGCTCTGAAGCCTCGGGGGCCGTCCAAGGTTGCGTGTCCTTTCCGTGTAGCGGCCAAAATCCCATAATCATCTCTCCTCTGTTTGCGGTACTCTTTCAGACTGTCCAGTACGTGACACCTGAGCTACCGGCCGGCAGGGGCGGAAGCCAATAGGCGACACTGAAAGCTTCTTCTGTAACTTCCTCCCGCTTCGTTTCCCTCTCGGGTTCCGGTTGTTTCGTTTCAGATTCCATGAAACCACCCCTCTTCTACTGTTCCGAAAAGCGCCAACGCAGCCTTTACATTATACCATGAAAAACACTAGGTTACGTGAAAAACATGGTTGTATCTGGGTATCCCTCCGCCGCTTAACTCTTATCGCTGTATGGCTTTACGGAACATTTACATTATCCTTATGATGTTTCTTATGGTGGGTAAGTGTACATAGTACAGTTACACTATACGGTACTCTTACGAAAACCGTATGGGAAAGAGCATGAGCTATGGGAAGACGTAGAGTAGGGAAGGGGGTTCTGAAAGGGAAGGGAAGGGGGTCCCGAAGGGAAACTGCCGAAGCTAACGGCACAGTTTTCTAAAGGGACCCCGGAAGGGACCCCGGAAGAAGAGAGGCCCCGGAAGCGAAGGGGCCCGTGGCGGTGAGGGTGGGTTAAGTCTATTCCAAAACGCCACAGACCCCCCAGGGGTGGGATACAACCTGAGAATCGATGGGGCCCCCTGTGGTCTCGAAATCATCAAAACCCTTAAAAACAAGCATTTTGGCCGATGAGGTCACGTCATTGGCCACCATGGGCGCCTGGTTGTATGGGCCACGCAGGGGCATGTGAGCAAAAGCAATATGCACGGTCGTACCATTTCAATTTGCAAGAGTGGCAATCTATTAACACACCCCTCCATGGTACTGCCACCACTAGTGCCATCGCCACCCACCCAAAGTGTAGAGAAACGCCTAAACCCTTGGTATCATGGCACTTACACTGACACCCCCTCGGAAGTGCAAGTCATTAGAGTTTACGTTTACGACGTAACCCTCTGATAATAATAGACTTAACCCTTCTATTCCCCAAAACCTTGTGTATCTCTATATAGAGAAACGAAAAATCCCCCATTGGTATTATATATATATACACATACACACATACATACATATACTATATATTAATCTCTTGTCTCCCTTGGACTTGCGCGTCATGGGGGGTATGATAACCCGCTGATCTACTAGTCACTTAACTCATTGCTACATAAAGACTTACTGACAAATTTCCCGTAACCCCTTGATATGACATGACTTATCTACTCGCCACCCATGAGTACTAGTTTATGAAACTCTTACTCTCCATTTTTCCCAATTTACACTTGCTCTTTGATAGCCAATATCGTACAATACAGGATGAAAGTCTTGTTCGTATGAAAGCCCTGCATTTTGGCAAAGTGAACACTTTTGCACACCACCAAGAAGGAGTATGCCATGCCTGATCTCACTGAGAAATGCCTCACGCCTCGCTGTAGTCAATTGGCCCGAACGCGAGGACTCTGTGCCCGATGCTATACTGCTGCTGCAAACGCAATCTCCAAAGGGCAGGTCACATGGGAGAAGCTTGAGGAGCTAGGACTATCTAAGGCTTCTCAGCGCGATAAGGGGCACGCTGCCCTGTTTCAGAATGCCTTGCAGGAAGCCCTGCAAGGAGAAGCCAACGCCAAGGCCCTTGGATGGCCCACAGGGAAATAGCGTTGCGCCAGGAGTAACCTAGCGCAACTCGACAATCCGCACAACCCACACTGGCCCGCAATCTGATATTGCGGGCTTTTTTCATTCAACCATAATACCCTGAATTCTTTCCGATTTTCTCCAGCTTGCCCTGATTTCGCATGCTAGGTTTCATTCGGACGCATGAAACAATTGGCACCATGAGGGGCACCATGGAATTCGCCAATCAGCTCATTGTCGAAACCACCAGTAAGCGCTTCACAATCCCCCTCCCCTCTCCCCTCAGTATATGGGAAACGCGCGAGTATTGCAGAAAACTCTGCAATGGCGTTGCACCCTATCAGCTTACCCTCTCAGGGGGCGTAGCACGCGCTAGTCTTTTCCCCGTCTCCTATCACTCAGGAGCTTGAATCATGCCAGCCAAGCCTGCGCTGCGAACCACTCTCGGTTGGATCGATGATTGCCACACCAGCCATTTCTGGGAAATCGAACTACCGACTGGCCAGACCGCGCGGTTTCTCCGCCTAATCGATGCTCATTTGTTCGCCGAAAGCCATGGCTGTCGCCTGTCACTTGAGCCCATCGGAGCCTAATCATGCCCGACGGCAAGCGCAAGCGCAGAACGAAGAGTAGGGCACGTCAGCGCTGGTACGCTCACTGGCGCAGCGTGAGGTTCAATCGCCGATTCGGTTTGGAGTAGCACCGTGGAAAGCTTAGCAACGTTCCTTGTTGGCGTGTTTGTCGGTTTCACTATCGGATATGTCGTTTGCAAGCTTCTTTTTCCTGAGGATTAGCACCATGCGTAAGACCATCAAGGTTGTCGATCTGATTGAAGAGGTGAATTGCCGTAACCGGATTTCAGCATGCGACCCGGAAGTGCGAAGAGGATGGAATAGCTTCGCTGAAGGATTCCTCTTGCGTTGTGATGCATACGTTGGATTCACCATTTTCGATGAAAGAGGCGATGGAGACGAAACCCGTAGGCAATACATCATTGCCCCAGGCTTGAAGTGAAAGGCTACACCATGACCCACACCCAGCTCGACTCGTTCGTCGCAGCCTATATCGAGTGCGCCCTCTGGTCCAGCATGGACAATAGCGATGAGAACGGGGGCGACCCTCTCGACTTGAGCTATACCGTAGAGGATATCGCTCCCGATACCCTGGCAACCATGGTTGTCGATTGCGAACGATTCCTGAAAGAGAACGCCAACGATGTCTCCGAAGGGAAAGAGACACCGGAGTGTACGGCAGTCGAGCGCGCTGGCCATGATTTTTGGCTGACTCGCAATGGACACGGGGCCGGTTTCTGGGATGGCGATTGGCCCGAAGAGGTTGGTCGACGATTGACCATTGCCGCGGAAGCTTTCGGCGAGTGCAGTTTGTACGTTGGCGATGATGATTTGATCTACTGCTTTTAAGGGTAGCACCATGTCAAGTCTGCAAATCCACACGAATAACGTTCCGCGCGATATTGTTGAAGCGTGGGAAATTACCCGTCGGGAACGCGAGGAATACGACTACCTTGACTGGGAAGCGATTGAAGCAGGGGAAGACTCGGCCGAATTCGTCCGATACAAGGGTGAGTTGTATTACCTGGGTGACTTTATCACGACCGCACCCGGCCCCTTCAATCATGGATTGCCTGCGGAATTCCAGGAATGGGACGGGTACAAGAGCGATAGCTACTCCTCTGGCCTACTTATTCGCTGGCTCAGGGACGATCGGGACAACCCCGATTTCACCCGTGTTATTGTCGGGTGGTATGCATGTTGATAGTGCCCGACCATGGACAGCCCCTTGGGCTGTCCAGACTCGGTTACTGTTGACCCGGCATCCAGGAGAAATGCACCATGCTGGCCTACGTCTATTGCGCAGATATCTACTGCGAAGACTGCGGGAAGAAGATTCGCGAGGAGTTAGACCGCGAGGGATGCGCGCCGGCCGACCCCGATGATGAGTACAGCTACGATTCGGATGAATACCCCAAAGGCCCCTATCCCGACGGGGGCGGGGAATCTGACACTCCTCAGCATTGCGGCGCGGGCGAAGATTGTATCAACGCAATCGAGCTATCCGACGGGCGCAAAATCGGTGATTGGCTCGGAAACGAGTTAACTACGGATGGGGTGGAGTACGTCAAGGAAGTAATCCAAGAGGGAGGTGAGGTGGCCGAATTGTGGCTGGAGTGGTACTCCCCTTGGTATGACAGTTTGAACACCCTGGAGGCGCAACAATGACTAAGAAACACTTCATTGCGTTGGCCGACGCGCTGCGCGGCTTGGATGTTCCCCCGCGTGTATTGGACGCGCTATGCGAGTTCTGCAAGGATCAAAACTGGCGATTCAACGAGTCGCGATTTCGGGGCTATCTCGCTGGCGAGTGTGGCCCATGCGGCGGGGCTGTCAAGCAATGACGAGCAATATCTTGCTGAGTAGCAAGGGCAACACCATGAGACTGCGATGTTTCTATGATTCGCGTGCGGGATTCTGGAAGGAAATTCGTTTTGGGGTGAATCAATTTCACTGGTACGATCTGGGAATCTGCTCGATTGATTTCTACCCAGAAGAACAAGAGATATGGCTCTATGTGTGGCGCCTCGCGATCTGTTTCGGCAATCACTGCATGGAAGTAACGGGCAACTGACGATTCCCAACGGGGCACAGCATAATGCTGTGTCCGATTGGCAACCGTTGATTGACACTAGGGAGTAGCACCATGAGTAAAGGTATCGATTACGGTATGGGACAAACCAACATCGACCCAGAAAACGGAATCCGCTATGGGGTCATCTCACAATACAGCCTAGACTACTGGGAAGAAGGATCGGAACCCGACTACGGGAAGGCAACATGCCCAGACTGTGGCACCCCGGCGGATGATATCGACGAGGCGCCCGAGGATTACGGTGCCCTGGAAGACTGGGAAGACAACGGTAATGAGTACTGTTGCCTCAAGTGCCGCTATTCATTCGAGGCAGAGGAAGCTTGGGGCGATGAGCCCTTGGGGTGGGTGTACGATAAGGGCGGTTACGAGGCACACCAGATTCGCGACGATTCGGACATATGGGTGACCAAATCGCCCTACTACACGCGGGCTCAATTCTGCTCCCCCTGTGCCCCGGGCGCTTGCCACCTGGACCACCCGATGCCGGAAGGGGAGAAGGCGTACTGCTTCGGGCATGATTGGTTTGAGGGCGGGGTGGCGCCGTACCCAGTGTATCGCGTGGAAGATGGTTCTCTTGTGAAGCCTAAGTAAGGCTAACCTTTTCGCTATCCAAGGAGAAGTACTATGGCGAGACTACTACAGGCAATTGAGGCGCACAAGGCAAGGATAGAAGACAGTGGAATGGAATTGAAACAGGCAATTGTGAATGCACTCGTTCGGATCGGGCAAGGCGATATCGAAGAGGCTTCCGTAGTTATCCTGAGGGGTGACAGCCGTGGGCTCTCTTTCGAGATTGCACTAACAGTATATGTTTGTCGCGAGGACTTCTCGGATGACGATGTGATTCCCGCTCTTAGTCCCAACCACATCGATCTTACTGACTGTAGCATTGGGAAGGAGACGATTTTCCTCAACGGAGATATTGTCGTTCCGGAGATAAGTGATATTCCCGTCGAGTAACAAAGGAAAAGCATTATGACTGGACAAGAGGCGGTAGTGAAATATCGCAATAACGAGAGTCTTCAAAAGGCGAACCTTCAAGAGGCGGACCTCTGGAGAGCGGACCTTCAGGGGGCGAACCTTCGAGAGGCGAACCTTCGGAAGGCGAACCTCCAGAGAGCGGACCTTCAGGGGGCGAACCTTCAGAGAGCGGACCTTCAGGGGGCGAACTTTCAAGAGGCGAACCTTCAAGAGGTGGACCTTCGGAGGGCGATTTTGTGTGATTGCAACCTAAACGGAGCACGAATCACGTTCCGAAGCAGAGTCATTGTCGTTCGCTTCGAGTACTTCCACGATGACGTTCCCGTTAGGTAACAAATGACCGTCAAACACGGGCCGTCAACAGATGAACGGCCCGGACTTGACTGCCATTTTCCCGAAGAGGAACACCAACCATGAGTGAGCAACACGAACGCAAGCCTTTCCCCGAACAGAAGCCTCGTCTTGATTTTCCGGCTTCATGCTTCTGGAAACCAGCCGAGAAACCCAAAGGATGCACCAGTAGGCGATCCGTGCGCTTGCAAGGTAAGTATCCCAAGCGAAGAGTAACTTCACAATGACGAAGCGAGAACCGAACAGGGTATTCCTCGGTCTGGAACCTGACCCGAACGATACCCGAGAGCGCAATGCTTTCGGATACACAAAAGGATTCGGGAAGGCTTCAGAGGAATACTACAAGCGACAGGATGAAATGATTGCGAAGTACCCGCAGGGCACTCTCGTTCTCTTCATGGTTCAATCGGGCGAGCATAGCATGCTTGCCGGGCGCCCCGGTGTCGTAGTTGGCCATCGCGGGGAACTGATTGAGATACAATGTTGCGATCCTGGAACCGTGTACAACGGAGAAATCTATCTCACTCCGGGAGCTAACTTCGAGAAACTGGATATTCGTCAACGCGCAAATCACGAAAGGGTTCCAGATGACAGTTGAAAAGAAATTGCGAAGTGCGCTTATCGACCTGGTTCGAGTCACTTACGAAGAAAGAGACTTTGCAACAAGAAAAATGCAGATTGAAAAAAATGCACAAATGGCAATTGCGGCTGCTGAAGATGCATGGGACGGTCAAATAACTCCAGTCACAATTGTTCTGCCTGAAAAACCGGAAATTGTTCATTGCATCGATTTTGAGTATGGAGATTGCCTTTTCAGTATTACCAGTAGTACAAATCTCACCGAAAATTAGTATGACACGCGAACAATGAAGGTAATGCATCTTGAACTACATGACGGCAAATGGTGGATCGTCAAGGTGCCAGATACCGTCACGGAGTGTGGCCCTTACGATACGAAAGATGAAGCAAGGGAAGACTTACGCGGGCTGAAGCGCTTCTTTCGAGACGAGAACGACCCGGAGGAAATTCTCGGCCCAGGTACGGCAAGAGAATGGAGGGAACGACATGCAAGAGCAAGTAGGTAAACTGCGCGATGAGATAGAGATGGTACTGCGCGATCTTACTGAACGCACGAGAAGTGCAGAAGTAATAGAGATTGACACTTGCAAAGCCCAGGCTTTGCTTCGCAGTTCCCTAGAGTGTTTCTCGGAGGGTCAAGTTTCTGTCGGGGTACGGATAGCGAAAATGGCTTGCGAGGAACTGGCAGACCGTGCCAGCGAAGCATCGCGAAATGGCGACGAATGGATGGCGACGATATTAATTCTGCGCCTTGCCGAGCTTTCCCCGTTCGTTGCCCGCCTCCTTCCTTATTGCGACAATCTTGATAGCAGCGAGGCAGCATGAGATGAGCATCGAGAGAGCCTGGGAAGAGTGGACCGAAGAAGAAAAGATTGCTTTCCAGGAGAGGGTAAAGGCCAACACAAAGAAGCTACGGGAGCAAGCGGACATTGCGATGAAGCGCAAGAAGAAAGTGGCGAAAGCTCTTGGCGCTTATGATTACACACCACTCACTTGCCGAACGCTTGCGGGAATCCTGGTCGATCTCGCTATGGGGGATGGGAATCATCGTGATATGGTCCTGGGGGCTTTCCAGCGAATCGCAAATGGAGGTACAAAATAATGCCAAACAGCACGCTTGCACTGTTTAAACGCTTCACCGACGAGACTGGCGACTCGCTCGTAGCTGGCGTTCTGACAATTGCACATCTTTTGTCATCCTGCGAGGAATCGAATAACTCAGAAGGGAAGCTTTTGACTCCTGTCGAGGCCGCTAAGCAATTGAAGGTCTCCGCGAAAAAGGTCTACCAAATGGTCAAGGCAGGTAAAGTTGAGCACATTTGGGTCGGCAATCAGATTCGCATTCCCGCGTCTAGCCTCAGGGACTTCTCGGCTTGTGACTCTCTGCCGGAGACTGTTCCTTTGCGAGTGAAAGATGACTAGTCGCCTGTTCCATTCCTTTGCGGATATGATCCAAGCGTTGATTGACATGCTGGTATACGCCTTGAAGCATGGTGAGATTTGAATGCCCCATAATCTCTGCAATTGTGACAAGATCGACGTTGTGGATGATTGCATCCGTCGCAAACGTGTGGCGTATCGTATAAGGGCTGAAATCAAAGCCGAGCTTCTTCCTCAATTGTCGACAGCGATAAGACAGAGCGTCTTGCGACCAGGGAGCGCCGAAGGTATTCCGGAAAAGCGGCCCTTCGCGAAACTCCATTGCACGATGTTCGCAAATCTCGAAGGCCCGGCCATCCAGGGGGACGGCACGAGCTTTTCTGGTTTTGGCCGTGAATCCGACGGGCAGGTCCCAACATCGATCCCGCCTGTTGAATTCAGCGGCGGTTACTTTTCGAGCTTCCTCCGGCCGGCAGCCAGTGTGTCTCAGTACTTCGATGATATCTCGGAATGGTCGATCCCGGATCAGGCGAACGACCTGCTCGTATTGCCCAGGCCACAGGTAGGTCTCGCGCCGAGCGTCCGCCGGTTTCTTGATCCGGCGGAGCGGGCTGCGCTCTATCAAACCTTGCTCCTCAGCCCAATTGAGCGCCCGTTGGACTGCCCGGATGGCTCCACGTCTTGTACTCGGACTGTTCGTCGCCGCGGGATAAGCATTGTCAACCCAGCGAGTGACATGAAATGGTTTGAGTCTGGAGAGCTTCAGGCCGCGCGGCATGGACTGCCCGAAGCTGAGAATGAACATCAGATACCAGCGGTGAGTGTTTGCTGCATGGTTCGATTCGGACCAGTCCAAGTATTGGTTGAGCAATTGGGCGACCTTGCTATCGCCAGTCAGTGCCGCGCGCCCGGCCATGAGCTTGTAGTACTCCTGCCACGCCTTTTCCTTGTCTGGATCAAGCCGGTAATGCCGATAGTCGATCTTGACGTACCAGCATCGATGGGAGGCTTTCCAGTAGGGCTTGGGCTGTCGCATGATTCTGGTTCCTGTTTCATGAATTCTAGGTTACACTCGGAGTATGCGGGTAGCAAATCGGTGACAAGATTGGCAAAACCGGAAAACGCGAGTTCGCAACCTGTTACCACTAAACGCTATACGGCAACGTAGAAGCAGCGCCAGTGTTAGCGTTCTGGCAGCACGGCGTAGTGAGCCAAAAATCGCATTTTCCCCCGGAAAACCAGCCCTGGCAACGATTTGCGCCGATGCGTTTCGTGGTAAAATGGGGAATCTAGTTCCCTCTTGTGGCGTTCTATTGGAGACAAACGGTGACATTCGGGTGACAGTCGCCAATTTCCAGCATACTCCGCGGGTCGGAGCGCTGTCAAACAATCGGCTCGTCAGAGCCACCAGAATCGCCCAGAATCGGCGATGGTAGAATAGGTAAGCTGGGCCGTCCAGGAAGAGAACGCCCGTCCTGGGGCCGCTGGCGCAATGTCGCGTGGGCGTGAACAGAAAGGAGAAGGGTCAAGTGAAAATGACCGTCGTAGACTACACTTTAGAGGGGTTCTTATTTGCAGCCTTCGTCCTCGTCGGCTGGCCCTTCTACCTGATTGGCCTGCTGGTACACGAGTCTACTGGAGAATGAAATGAAACCGAACGAAATCCCAGGAGCCCCGATAGTGGTACACCCGAATTCCCCGTCCGGGGGGGCGCTCGAAAAAGACCCGGTGTGCGGAAAAGACCGATTCTGGCTGGTTCAGGGATTCGATTCGCGGACACTGAATTTCCACATCCCCGATCCGGGACTATTCCGAACGTACGAAGAAGCCTGCGAGTACTGCAACCGGCATTCCAGCAATTCATGCATTTACGGTTGCCGGTCCGTTATGGTGGGCCGTGTTAACCCGAGCGAGGGAGGGTGATAGTAAATGCCAACAGCCGTGATCTATACCAGATTCAGTCCCCGTCCGAACGCCAAGGATTGCGACTCCTGCGAACGCCAAGAGGAGCGATGCCGCACGTATTGCGAGCGTAAGAAATTCCCAATAGGGGCTATATTCTCAGACAGGAATGTATCCGGCGGGGTATTCGAGAGGCCAGGGCTTGCCGCTGCAATTGACCAGCTTGGGCTACTGTCGCTCAATGGTGACTGCGTCCTCGTGGTCGACTCCGTAGATCGCCTCTCTCGCGACATGCTCGTAGCCCTGACTATCCGACATGAAGTCGAGCGCGCCGGCGCCCGAATCGAATACGCCAACGGAACCCCCGCGGCTACTACTCCAGAGGGGGAACTGTTCTCCAACATCCTGGCCGCCTTCGCGGCCTATGAGCGATCCAGGATCAGGCACGCAACCAGCCGGGGGATGAAGCGCAGGCAGGCTAACGGGGAGTGGTTTGGGAAGCCGCCAGTGGGATGGATGCGAGACCCAAACGATAGCAAGAAGCTGGTGCCGTGCGAAGAAGAGCAAAGAGCCATCAGGGAAGCTAAAGCCATGCAGAAAGACCTTTCGATGTCCTCGCAAGATATCGCCAAGGTCCTCACCAATGAAGTCGGACTGTTTCGCGGCAACCCCTGGTCGGCCAGGACGATTAGGCGGATTCTGAAAAAGGGCCCGCGAACTGGAATGCCCTAGCCACCGGTCGCTTGCTCTTGTCTGTCGGAAGGCATTGCGCCACGACTACCCCACGCCCTGGGCTTCGGCCTAGGGCGTTTTTGTGTTGGCCCACTGCATATTTCCAGCGACCGACGTAGCCATCGATTTGCCACTTCCTTGTATTGACTCGACGCGCCAAGGGAAGGTCGCTCATGATTGGCGCCAGCCTGAGGCGTCCGCAACCGTGCTCGCAGACGAAGAAGTCGTCACTTGTCTTTAACATGGTTCCGCCGCACTTCCGGCAGGTCCAGTCGTGCTTGGTCATTATAACAGCCTTAGAAGGTGTCGCACACTGCACAAACAACATTGAAATTGTGCTTCTTGGCCCATTTGCGTGCGCTGCGCTCCGCCGATGCCTGGCTCGTGTATGAATTGTGCGAATGAATTGGGTCTATCATTTGTCGTCGCGGAAATTCCCATAACTCCCAGATGTATCTGTCTTCATGAGGGAGCTTGTTAACGAAAAGATTTACTTTCGTCATGCCGCTAACCTTTCCGAGAAAGTTGAAACTGACAAGTCATGCTCATTTGCAATCCTCTCGCAGTACCCAGGATCAATCTCAATTGAGATACAACGGCGATTGATTCTCTTGCATACCCTTAGCACTGTACCCGTGCCAGCAAATGGGTCCAACACAAGGTCACCGGGTTTGGTAGTAAGAAGCAGGCATCGCTCCACTAGCCCCTCGTGAAGTTGCGTCGGGTGCCATCGACGACGCTGCCGGGAGTTCCCCGTAACTCGGGGGAAATCGAATACATCACCGGGGACTCTACCTCGTGGATCAGCGCGCTTATCCCCGTGCCGTTGGCGCCAAGATGGAACGCGAATGGCGTGAGGGTATAACGGCGCGTCAGCGCGTCTGAATCTCCACAGTTGCCGATAGTTGTTTCCCAAATCATGCTGGTTGTGCTGTCCGAAGGTGAAAGTCTGAACGCAAGGCTTCACTTCCATGTCCGGATCGACTGACCATTTCATGAAGCTGGAAATGCACGCAACCGAAATCGTCCAGCGAGAATTGAAACTCAGCCAGGTGGTGTTACTCACGCGCAGCATGGCGTATATCCAATCTTCTAGGTGATTGCGATAATCCACCACCGTGAGACGATCCTTATATGCGCCATACTTCAAACCGAGATTATCCGGCGGGTCAGCGAAGATGCACGATACGCTTCCCGGGGGCGTTACCCTGAGGACCGAGAGGCAATCGCCGCAGATGATTTCGTAGTCGCTCATCGGCTATCTCCTTCTCCGTGAATCTGCCGGCGGCGCTTTCGACTGAGAAGCTTCTCTGCATTCTTGCGAGCTACATCTCCCATGTTCAGGCCGAGATCTGTACACAGCGCAGCGATGTACCAGAGTACATCACCGAGTTCAGCGGCAATCGATTGCCTGCGCTGCTTCGTGACCGTATTGCCATCGTCTCGCCAGAGTTTCTTGACTTGATTGGCAACTTCGCCAGCTTCTCCAGTGAGGCCGAGCGTCGGGTAATAGACCGATCCGTCATATGACTTCGTGCGCATCGCGGCAATCTGGTAGTCGTCGAAGGTGTCAATTCTCATTGTCGCGAAATTCCTCCCATGCTTCGTAGGCTTTAGACATGCCACGCCCCCAGGTCTCTCCGTGATTTCTCGTCTTGTCGTACTCGTAGGCGTGACCCCATTCATGAATCAGAATGTCAATCTGTGTTGCGATAGGCGCATCCTTCCGGATACAGATAGTGATTGTTCGCCGATCAGACATGCTGGTCGATCCTTCGTCTCCCATTGCGACACGACGAATCACCACTTTGTTTTCCAGCGGTACTGCTTCCCGGAGGAAGGCGGCGAATTTCTCGAAGCGGTTCATCTCTTCTTCGCCTCGTAGTACAGCATCATGGATAGCCAAAGTGTATTTGCGGTAGCCATCAGGCATGCCCCTGCAAAGCTGAACCACTGATTGAGGCACGGGAAGTAGTACAGGTTCCAATACCCCCAGGCGGTTAGATACAGAGTCGGCATCCACGAAACGCCGTGCATGCACTTGTCTCGGTAGAGGCAGAGGCAGTTGACGAAGAGTGCCAGGCCGCAGACGATCCCGAAAGAGCCGTTGATGTAGTCTGGTATCATGCGGCCCCTCGTAGAAAGCGGAGTGGCACCCATTCCATGTGCGGAAACAGCGTAGCAAGAGTGCTTTGAATGTACTGAACGGGATGCAGATCATGAAGGGAATTCCACGGCCTCGGGTAAAGCAAAGCTTTGCCACCGGCACGGCGAAACGCCTGAACGTTTGCATCAGAGTCGTCTATCAGCAATGCCTCCGACGAAGCGCACATGTACTTACACGGACCAATCAGGAATTGCTTGTGTAGCCACGTCGGCAAATTGTCATAAATCCATTTCGCTTTCGCAGAGGGAACATATGTCTCAAGTGTTGGTGCCGTAAGAATGCATACATTTTTTCGACCAACGAGAGCTTCGCACACATTCAGCAACCAGTCGGCCTCCTTCGACATGGGAACTGTCTCCCAGAAAGTCCTGTCGAGCATTTGCCAGAAGGTGTATGCCGAAAAGCGAAACTTCGTAGGGAACAACAGCGAATTTGCCGCCCGAACAATATCGAAGCCCCATTCTGGATCGTACAGATGAAAGTCGCGAGGCCCCACTTTGCAACCAACATGCTCAAGTGCAGACAGCGTGAAGTCATTGAGAACATCATCGAGATCAAGGAAGATTTTGGTAATCCGGGTCATGCGGCAAGCTCCCTGTTGGCAGAATCGATAGTCGCTTCTGTTGCCATTAGTGTACAGGCAAAGTCTATATACGGTTCCATCTCGGAAAGGACATGCAGGTAACCGAAAGCATTGAAGATGGTCGCGCACAGTGCTTCCGGGAGAGTTACTAGGTGTCCATCATTTCGATCGCATACCTCGTGGCCACGATGAAGTAGCCATGTGTCCATCGCGTGACGCAAAAGGGATTTCATCCACCTATCCGGCGGCACTCCATTCTGCCAATTGTCGCTATCACGAAATTTTCCGTCTGCTTGCTTTCGATGACTGTGCAGGTATTCTGCATAAACCTGCAAGGCTGAAGGCGACAAGAAACCTTCGTAGTCAAGCTTGTCTTCATCGGAAGAACGAGTCGCACCGCTGCCGTATGATTGCATCTCACTCATGCTGCTTTCCTCCTCTCGAACCGAGACTTGTGATATCGTTCATCGCGTCCACATGGCATAACTTCATGGTAGGGTATGCCATTCAGAATTACTGCGCACGCCAGAATGGGCCGATCCTTAACGTGCTTTCCGTACGCAAACTGGTAGGCATCAATATCAATTCCGCAACCAACATCGACAGAGAAGACTCGCTGCATTGGATTTGCTCGCCATTTAACGCCAGCCCGAGCATGGCAATGACCCATTACGACTGGCATTAGCATCTTCCCTGCCATGTTCCAGGCTGGGTGAATACCGCCTTGGCCCGCTCCGTGAAAGTAATACACCCCATCGATAACGTGTTCGTATTTCCAATCCCAATTAGGGGTGCCCCAAGTTTCCTGATAAGATCGGAGATACAGCGCAGGGATATTAGCCGCCTCAGCGAGTCGGAAAACGCGATCGTCATGATTGCCGATGCACACTTTGGCCTGCGGGAATGCTTCATGCCACTTTTGAATCTTCTCTTTCGCGAGTAAGTACTCGTCATTCGAGCCTGGACAATGAGGGTTTTTCGCATGAAAACTGATAGCGTGATGATCTACCACGTCCCCGATGAACACCACTTGCTTGCAGCCCCATTCGTCACGCAGGTCTTTACAGAATTGCAAATACCCTACGTGGGACACGGGCTCGTGTATGTCACCAATTACAAGAACTTTGCTCACTCGCTCCTCCTTACAATCAACTCAACTCGTGGATTGTCCTGATCAATCTCGAAAACTGGCGGCATGCGCAGCATGTGTTCTGGATCGTCATCAATCACCAATCCAGCATCTACGATCCCGTCATACGCGGCCTTGAGCGATCCAATGGCGTTGTCTGCATCTCGGCGACGTTTGTTCGCATGGAAAAAGTGTGCAGTTACCTCAACTGTCGGCCAGGGAGCGGAGTCAATTTGCTCCTCTTCGACGGCTTCCCTTGCGAGGCGCCTGTACTTCTTCGCTGCTGCCGCCTTAGCGAATCTCCCCCGGATGGTCGCCTGGGCAACGTTTGGCGAGAGCACGCGCGGCGGCAGCGGG
>Ga0180433_10004391_pt1 | contig 19844 bp, 19 predicted proteins | sample SS_ome_8_FD_132980 | JGI IMG/M metagenome (GOLD analysis project Ga0180433, IMG submission 132980) | Hypersaline lake sediment archaeal communities from the Salton Sea, California, USA - SS_1_D_1 metaG | ecosystem: Environmental > Aquatic > Non-marine Saline and Alkaline > Hypersaline >... | reverse complement strand
CAATAAATCTTCAACGGCTATACGATGTGGCAAACGTAACACTCACTGTAGATCAACTTGCATGCCAAGGCGGAGGAAACAAAGAAACGTAGCAAAAACCTTGTTTTTTAGGGCCTTTTTATATAATCTAGGCTTATAAAATATTTTTAAACTTAGACAAGAGGATCAAACTGTGAAAAAAACGTATCTTTTTTCGTTGGCAATAATATCAACACTCGCAATATCAAACAATGTGCTTAGCATGCAAACAGAAAAAAGAACAAAGGGGTCTAATACGCAAAGATCAACAAACAAGAAAAACAGAAAAATTAAAAAAACAATTGTATAATTACTTTTTTAGAAAAACTATTGGCACCTAAATTTCACACAAAAGAATGGTTGATAAAAAACAAAAAAAGTTCAATAATTTTCACATACTGATATTTATTTTTCAAAAAAGTTCAATAAAGAGGAAAACCATGAAAAAAACAATCTCAGTTATAATCGCATTAACGATTTTTGTGACTTGCAGTCTATCACTTTGCATGAAAGCAACAAAAAAAAGAAGACAAAGAAAAAAATCATCAAAAGTTTGTTGTGGGGCAAATAAAAAAACGCTAAGAGAATATGTAGATCACAGACAAAAACGCTCAAAAGCCCCGTTTTTACTTCAATGTCTTTCGGCAAGAGCAATTGGCGGAGTACAGTGATAAAAAAAGATTAGAAATCTATGGTCCTCGGAAAAATCCGGGGACTTTTTTTATGTAACAAATCTTTGCAAAAATTTTTCAGCAGTGATAAAAGATATGAATCAAAGGTTTTTTGAGTAGGCCACTCCCACCCTCCGGGTGGAGCAGCTGTAGAAAGAATCAAAGATTTGTTGGATAGGTCACCCTCCTCAAGAGCGAAAGGCGAATCATGAAAAACAAAATTCTTTTTTCCATATGTTTTCTTACACTTATCGGTAAAGCAAATAGCACATTTTGCAAGGATCACATGAAATATAAAAACGTTTATTTTGTCATTTTAGCAGGAGGCAGCGGAACAAGATTATGGCCACTCAGCAGACAAGAAAAGCCAAAACAGTTTCTGGAAGTTGGAGAAAATAAAACACTTATCGAGCAGGCAATAGAACGGGTAAGCTCTCTTGTGCCCAAAGAAAACATTTGGATCAGCACAACAAAAAGCCATGTTAAAAATATTAACGAATACGTTGGTGACAAAATTGGAAATATTGTCGTTGAACCAGGCCTGCGAAACACTGCACCGGCAATTTTATTGGCATGCATGGAACTTTACAAAGAAAACCCTGAGGCACTCGTCATTTTCTTACCATCAGATCCATTTATTCCCGACATACAAACATTCGTCAAATATGTAAGGGATGCCATTTCGTTCATAGAACATAACCGCAATATAACAATTTTTGGCATTAAGCCAACATATCCTGCAACCGGTTATGGGTACATTGAATTTGATAACAAAAGCAAAAAAGATGCACCCTACCCTGTTTTGAAATTTCATGAAAAACCTAAACTGGAGGTTGCAAAAAATTATATTACAAAAGACAATATGGTCTGGAATATATGCATGTTCTGCGGACAAGTTGAGGTATTTCTCGATGAATTTAAAACATATGCTCCTGAAATTTTTGATGGCGTAAAAAAATATGTAGATGGCCAAGGCAGTTACAACGATGTAAAGTCAGATTCAATCGATTATGCAATTATGGAAAAAAGCAAAAATATTTTTGTCATCCCATCAGATTTTCCATGGTGCGACGTCGGGAACATAGAAGTATTTTTGACTATACAAAAACAAAACATGCAGCTTGACAACAATGTTGTATCAGTTGACTCTGAAAACAATTTGGTTGACGTAAAAGATAAGCTGGTCGCATTGGTTGGCGTTGATAACCTTTGCATCGTTGAAACAAATGGTATAATCTTGGTGACAAAACGCAATAAGGCAGAAAAAGTAAAACTGGTTGTACAACAAATTAAAAATTCAAAGAATTCTAAGTTCTTGTAATGTTAAGGTGGTCTTGCGGCCACCTTAAAAGAGGATGTTAAGTGAAAAAGGCTTTAGTTACAGGGGTGACCGGACAAGATGGAGCATATTTATCAGAATTTTTGATACACAAAGGGTATCAGGTCCACGGCATCAAAAGAAGGTCCTCATCTTTTAATACCGGACGCGTTAATCACCTTTTTCAGGATGAACATGAAAATTTTAACCGACAATTTATTTTGCATTACGGCGATGTAACAGACGCAACCAGCCTAATCCGCATAATTCAAGAAGTACAACCTGACGAAATTTATAACCTGGCAGCACAAAGTCATGTTGCTGTTTCATTCGAGACGCCAGAGTACACTGCTCAATCAGATGCGTTAGGAACATTAAGAATTTTAGAGGCAATACGAATTTTGAAACTTGAAAACAAGGTAAAATTTTATCAAGCATCAACAAGTGAACTTTTTGGTAACTCCAAACAAATCCCACAAAATGAGCAGACACCATTCAGGCCATGCTCCCCTTATGCCGCAGCAAAACTGTATTCATACTGGATAACAGTCAACTACAGAGAATCGTATGGAATTTTCACATGTAATGGAATTTTATTCAATCACGAATCTCCAAGACGTGGAGAAACATTTGTGACAAGAAAAATAACACGAGCTGCCGCACGGATCAAAAATGGTTTGCAAAAAAAAATATATCTGGGAAACCTTGACGCAAAACGTGACTGGGGTCACGCACAGGATTATGTTGAAGCAATGTGGAAAATGCTACAACAAAAAACTCCTGATGACTACGTTATCGCAACAGGAAAAACCCACTCTGTTCGAGAATTTACAACATTGGCATTTTCACAAATTGGCATAGAACTTGAATGGTTCGGCTCAGGACTACAAGAAAAAGGTTTTGATAAAAAAACAGGGATACCAATTGTTTTTGTAAACCCTCGGTATTTCAGACCTACGGAGGTAAATGAATTGGTCGGCGATGCAAGCAAGGCACACAAAAAACTTGGCTGGCAGCCAAAAATTACATTCAATGAATTGGTAAAACTAATGGTAGATGCCGACTGCAAAAAGGTTTGGCGTAAACTTGAAAAAGAGAGTAAAAAATTAAAAGATCCTGATCACATGCACTCTAATTTTTTGGGCTGAATCACCCAATTTTTAAACCTTTTATCCAATTGCAAAACAACATGTATATCAAAATTAAATGGCCACTTTTTGAAAAAAATATTTTTTAGCGCACGGGGACACGCTTGTAGTGTCCAGACACTACCTTCTTCCAGCGAAATATCTGATTTTCCATCCCACTGATTGTTTGACCACAAATTGTATATCCCATGATTTTCAAAAAGTTTTTTATACATTGGTTTGTGACTGTGCTGATGCCCCCTGAATATGGCTCTAACTTTGTACTTGTTTTCGCAACTGCACGCATGGAGAAATTTTTCCGTCATCCCTTTTGAAAACTTATAAAGACCTGGATACCGCCTGTGAGATTTTATGATCTTTTTCCGTTGACTTTCGTCAACAATAAAATCATTCCACATAAAACCTATTCTTTTTGCGCAAGAACTGTATTTAAACGTTTTGTCATATATTCTGCTTTTAAAGCCTTTGAACCATGAAGTATCATGCTTGTATAGCCATTGATACAAGCAATCTCCTTTTTTTGCAAGCAAACAATGTGGATTAAATCTCGGCTCTAACCCCCCATGAAAAAACAACAGGTAATTTGTAAATCTTTTGTCAACCGATGGAACCCCAAGATACACCGCAGACGGTAAAAGATTATAAACAACACCAAGCCTGCCAAATTTTTTTAATTTTTTATTTTTTTTATATGCAAACTTCTTAAAAAACTCTTTTTTAAACCCATGCATTTTATTTTGCACTAGATCCTCGTGATTTCCCCTCAACAGAATAACATTTTCAGGATTTGCTATTTTAAAGCGTAAAATTGTATACAGAACCTCTGAGCCATACAACCATCCATCTGTATAATCACCCAAAAAGATATGGTAAGAGTTTTTATCGGTAACAGCAAAATTTTTGTCAATTTTATTTTCTAAAAAAAGGTAATTCAAATATTTCATAAATGAATGAATATCTCCGTGCAAATCAGCATGCATAAAAATCTTTGCTTCTGGACTGACAATAATTTTTTTAACAAAAAACATGCAATGTTGATGTTTTTCATCTATTGCCAGAAATGAGTCTTTAGGAACTTCGCCACCAATCCAATTTTGTGGCTGCAAAAAAGAACTTTTTTTTGTTACGCAAATAAACTTTTTAATGGCCTTTTTAAGCTCTTTTTTGCTAAGGCACGCATCCTTAAACGTCGCATTTTTTACTAAACCTTTTAGTTTGCCATGAGTTACTTTATCCTCTGTTCTCAATTTTGTGCAAGCATTTTTCCAGTCAACAAATGTTTTAAATTCAAAAGATTTGTCTTTAGATTTTTTTATGTCCTTTTTGCAAAAAGGCGAAATGGAAAAGCAAGATTGAACTTTTTGGACATGTGGTAAAAATATTTTAAAAAAAAGACTGGAAATTAGAATTGTTTTGAATAAAAACTTGATTTTCATACTGCGTCCCCTATTTACGTTTCACACCCCTGACCCTTACAATCAAAATGACATTTTTGAATAAAAGCTGTAAAGATCATTTGAAAAATATAAAAATTTGTAGCATCATAGAACACAATGTATATTTGAAACAATTTAAAAAAGGAAAAACAATGAAGAAAAAACTTCTTCTGATCGCAGTAGTAGCAGCAATAACAACACAAAGTATATTTTCAAATGCAGATAAGGTGGAGGCAAATGAAAACGTAATTCGCAATAACAAAAACCCAGCATTCGACAAGGCGAAGGCGAAAAAAGCCCTCATTACTGGAATAACAGGACAAGACGGATCATACTTGGCAGAATTCTTGATCAGCAAGGGATATCAAGTGCACGGGATCAAAAGAAGATCTTCCTCGTTTAACACAAGTCGCATAGACCATCTGTACCAAGACCAACATGAATTCACTCAAAGACAACTTGTTTTGCACTATGGCGACGTCACAGATGCAACAAACTTGATACGTATAATTCAGGAGGTACAACCCGATGAAATTTACAATCTGGCAGCTCAAAGCCATGTTGCCGTTTCATTCGAAACTCCAGAGTATACAGCAAACTCAGATGCATTAGGCACATTAAGAATTTTGGAATCGATAAGAATTTTGAATCTTGAAAAAAAAGTAAAATTTTATCAAGCATCCACAAGTGAACTTTATGGAAACTCAAAACAGATACCACAAAATGAAAATACTCCTTTCAGGCCACGTTCTCCTTACGCCGCAGCCAAACTGTATTCATACTGGATAACCGTCAACTACAGAGAGGCTTATGGTATGTTTACGTGCAATGGAATTTTATTTAATCATGAATCCCCACGACGCGGAGAAACGTTTGTAACAAGAAAAATAACACGGGCCGTTGCACGTATAAAACATGGCCTGCAAGAAAAACTTTATCTTGGAAATCTCGATTCAAAAAGAGACTGGGGACATGCGCAGGATTATGTTGAAGCAATGTGGCTAATGATGCAACAAGAAACCCCCGGTGATTATGTTATTGCAACTGGTGAAACCCATTCGGTTAGAGAATTTACCACATTAGCATTTGCCAAAGCTGGAATAGAAATTGAATGGGTTGGATCAGGTTTGCAAGAAATCGGTTATAACAAAAAAACTGGGAACCCAATCATTTTTGTACATCCAAAATATTTCAGACCTGCAGAAGTCCATCAGTTGATTGGAAATGCAAGCAAAGCATATGAAAAACTTGGCTGGCAACCAAAAACAAAATTCAAAGAACTTGTTGCACTCATGGTTGAGGTTGATTGCAAAAAAGTTGCACTCGAAATAGAAAAAAATATAAAGGAGAAACTATGATAAAAAAAGTTCTTTTCATAACTGCAATAGCAGTTCTAACAATTCAAAAAACAGTTACAAGCGATATTAAAAAAGAGACCTCAATGAAACCAAATTCAAAAATATACGTAGCTGGGCATAGAGGACTGGTAGGCTCTGCTATCGTGAGAAAATTACAAAGTCTAGGATTTACCAACATCGTAACCCGAAGGTCAAAAGAACTCGATTTGCGGATTCAGGAAGATGTTGAACAGTTTTTTACAGAAGAAAAGCCTGAATTTGTATTTTTAGCAGCCGCTAAAGTTGGCGGGATTATAGCAAATAAAGAGCATCCAGCGCAATTTATTTACGACAATCTTATGATCCAAACAAATGTCATTCATGCTGCGTACAGACACAGAGTAAAAAAACTTCTCTTTTTGGGCTCATCATGCATATACCCAAAAATGTGTCCACAACCAATCAAAGAAGAATATCTTTTAACCGGAGCTTTAGAACCAACAAATGATGCATATGCTACAGCAAAAATCGCGGGCATTAAAATGTGCCAGTCATATAACAGGCAATACAAAACAAATTTTATTGCATGCATGCCGACAAACCTTTATGGCCCCAACGATAATTTTGATCCAGTAAATTCACATGTTCTTCCCGCTTTACTTCGCAAATTTTATGAGGCAAAAAGGGAGCAAAAGTCACACGTAACAATTTGGGGTACAGGCAGCCCGTATAGAGAATTTCTGCACGTTGATGATCTGGCAGATGCAACGGTATTTTTAATGCAAAACTACAACGGAGACGAAATAGTAAACATCGGAACGGGTTGTGACCTTACCATTGCGGATCTTGCTTACAAAATAAAAAATACAATTGGTTTTGAAGGTAAACTTTTATTTGATACAAGCAAACCTGACGGCACTCCCAAAAAACAGTTGAATATTGACAGAATCAAAACGTTGGGGTGGACACCAAAAATATCTTTGGATGACGGAATTTTTCAAACCCTTGTATGGTGCATAGAAAACAATATTTTTGACTAAAAAGAGGGGTTTGTCCCCTCTTTTTGAGAATCTCTCCTGAAACAAGCCTTAAGATCATACCAAAATTTTGAAAGACAATACGTAAATCCTTTAGGCATTGCCCAACGATTCATGTCGCCAATACTCGTTTCTAGATCTCTTATATCAACACCTTCGACATTTCCACTCACATTCGTCCAGATGTAATTTAAAAGCTTTAAACACTGGTGGACATATTTGCTCACAACGATCCTCTCATGGTCAAACTCCCAACCAGTAAGAAAGTCCCTGCTAAGTTTTTGCTCAACAAAATCAAAATTTTGTAAAAGCAAAATAAGATCAATTTTCAATACATAATCATCGCCTGACAAGAAAAGTTTAAACAAATTATATCGCCGAACAACCCCATTTTCGTATAAAAATGACCCATTTTTTTGATACCAAAACGAACATGCTTGCATTTTGGCTTTTTTACTTAAAAACATTTGAACAATTTTATACGTATTTACATTTTCTATATCATCAATCAGATTTTCAAGACACTTATTACAAAAATCTCTTAACAATTTGTATCGCGATTTCTGCTCGAAATAAACGGATATCAACTGAGCTAACTGCTTTTTCTTTCTTGGAAAACACTCGAACTTGCCAATTAATTCAGCTACACTGTTTAATATTTTTACTTTTTCACTAAACATTTTTCTTCTGAAACCCCTTGAATCTATCTGAACGCTATACTGATCTGAAAGATAGCGAGATGTTTTTCTATCAAAAATATTATTTAAAAGTTCGTTCATTTTTGTTTTATATAAAATTCTTTGATTAAATTGCAAACTATGCACGCTATGCACCCTACGCCTCATAGAAAAGTTTGTATTAAAAATCAGCAATGAAAAACAAAAAGACATAGAAACTAATTTCTTCATAAATACTCTCTCAAAATAACTAAAACAAATTATCAATTTTTTAAACTTTAGGAGAATAAAATTAACAATGAAGATATCTTGCTGAAAATGTAACAAAACGCCTTTTATAAGTCAAAAACACATAAGTTACCTAAAAAATCTAAAAAATAAGAATGTTTATGTTGACTAAGATCAGCACTTTGATATTTTCTGTTGTAACCTTAGGTATTTTTATAAAAAAGGATAATAATGTTGATCAAAAAATCTATCGTTAAAAACATCACCCTTTCAATAACACTTTTATCTATTTCAATCATAAAAACCGAACCTAATGAACTAGGCTGGGATCCCGAAAAAATGTATATCCCATTTGACACGTCTATGCAAGTAAAAAAATATATAAAATCCATAGCCGTAACTGAAAAAATTACAGAGGTAAATGGAATCAATCTGTACAAACTTTTCAAGACGTTATACGAAAAACATAATCTGTCCAAAGTTACACCAAGCGAAAAACCCAAAATACCAAAAATAATCCATGTGGTGTGGATAAATGGAAAAATAGAAGACTGCAGCGTTCCACAAGAACTCAAAAAATATATCGTGACATGGGTAGCAAAAAACCCGGACTGGAAATTCAAGCTCTGGACAGACGCTGACGTTGCAAAAATAACGTTGGACAATCAGGACCTTTATGATGATGCAATAAATTTTGGGGTCAAATCAGACATTTTAAAATATGAAATTGTTTACCGATACGGAGGAGTATATGTCGATACCGATTTCGAATGCCTGCAACCTCTGGACATATTTCACCATTGTTACGATTTTTACGTCGGCATACAACCACTCGATACGCAATATTTACAACTTGGCGCAGCACTTTTTGCCGCAAAACCTGGGCACCCTCTTTTAAAACACGTCATAGAAACAATGAAACACAGCTATGAAACACACGAAGGTGCTCCTGCAAAAACGGGGCCCATTCATTTTACCAGAGCATTTTTTGACATTGCAGGAAAACTTGACACAATAGACGTTGCGTTTCCCGCATCCTATTTTTATCCTCTCGGAGGATATGAAAAAGAAATAGATAGAGAAAGATGGGAAAATCTTGGGGCATTTGCCGTGCACTGGTGGGGAATGACATGGATGCCTTTAAAATATAGAAGAAATGAGTTTAAGAACATAAAAAATGAAGAATTGGTAAAAGATTGGAATAAATAATGAGGTATTTTAATATATGTTTACTCGCAGCAATAACACTTCTTCCAAGCTGCTTTCAGAACGGTATTAGCGTTAATTCTTACAAAGATCCTCAAAGATTTAAATCTCTGGCAAAAAGTTTGTACGTTGATTTTGACATTTCAATGCAAACACAACGTTACAAACATAAAGTAAATATCAGAAATGAACCTATTTTATCTATGTTTAGACATCGGTATAACACAAACAGTTTTGATAAGATTACCCCACAACAAATTTGCAAAGTCCCAAAAATATTTCACTACATCTGGCTTGGCAAAAAACTCCCTGTTCAATACAAACCATTTTTAGATACTTGGATTGCAAATCACCCTGATTGGACATTCATATTCTGGGTAGATAACCCTGAAAACTACAATCTTGGAAAGATCTTTGAGAATTTCACATTTGACGACCTAAAAAAATACCTAAACGTGCCAAGTGACAACGAAAAGATGATCGTGATCGATGTTAAAAACCTAAAGTTTGACAACAGAAAATTTTTTGATGAAACAAGAAATTATGGGCAAAGATCTGATATTTTAAAATGGGAAGTCGTCTACCGATTTGGAGGCGTTTACATAGATGTCGACTTTGAGTCTGTAAAACCGCTGGACATGTTAAATTACATGTACGATTTTTACACAGGAGTCCAACCGCTCGACACAAGCTTTATACAACTAGGAGCAGCTCTTTTTGCAGCACGACCTGGACACCCGATATTGAAACACTGCGTGGAAACAATCAAAGACGATTGGTACAACAATCAAATAATTGTCGCAACAGGCCCGTTGCACTTTACAAAATCATTCTGTTCAACAACTATGAAAAAGGAAAACGATAACCTCGTTAACGTCGCACTTCCTGCAAGTTATTTCTATCCTTGCGGATATGACGAACAACGATTACCAAGAAAAAATTGGATTCGTTCAGAATCGTTTGCCGTTCACCACTGGGCGGGAAGTTGGCTAAAACCTGACGGATGGGATCAAAGTAGTTAAAGACATTACAATTTAGGAGCAAAAATGGTAAAAAAAATTGCAACAACAAGAAAAATAGCGTTAGCAATTCTCGCACTAGCAAACATCTGCCAAACATACACAAGCAAAAATCAAAATACCCAGGCAATTAAAGAGAAACCGATGGTTGTTGTAATACCCTCATACAACAACAAAGACTGGTACAAATTGAACCTTAACTCTGTATTTAAGCAAGATTACAAAAATTATAGGGTCATTTATATAGACGATGCTTCCCCCGATGGCACAGGCGATTTGGTAGCTCAACACATAAAAACATGTGGACAAGAGCACAGAACAATACTGATCAATAATCCAAAAAACACCGGTGCCATGGCAAACATTTACAAGGCCGTACACACGTGTAGCGATAAAGACATTATTGTTACCCTTGACGGAGATGATTGGTTTAAAGATAAAACTGTTTTAAAAAAATTAAATCAGGTATACCAGGATCCAAATATCTGGATGACATATGGCCAATATGAAGAACTCCATTACAAAAAAAAGGAAAAAAAATCTTTTACAAAACTCGGTCACTGCAAACAAATTCCCCCAAATGTAGTACGGGCCAATGCGTACAGAGAAACAGAATGGTTGTCATCTCACCTTAGAACATTCTACGCAGGACTGTTTAAACAAATAAAGCTCCAAGATTTTTTAGATAACGGAAACTTCTACAAGGTTTCTTGGGATATGGCATTCATGATGCCTATGCTTGAGATGGCAAAAGGAAAATTTAAGTTTATTGAAGATGTTGTATATGTTTACAACTGCATAACACCACTCAATGATTTCAAAACAAAACTGCAAAGACAACTTCACATGGCATATGTCATAAGGTCAAAAAATAAATACAATACAGTAAAATCTCCTTTCAGAGAAGCAAAAAATAGTGAAAAGGCTGATTTGGTAATAATTGCAGAAAAAGCACCCGCACAACTCTATGCAATGCTAGAATCGATAGAATATTACCTATCGTCGATAGAAGCCATTTACGTATTACACAAACAAGATGAGCCTGCATACAAAAAAATGAAAGATGATTTTAAAAACGCTGTCTTTTTACCCATTGTTGACTTAAAAGAATCTCTTGAGCAAGTGCTCTCAGAATCTGACAAAAAATACATCCTTTTTGCAAAAGACAATATGATTGTTAAAGACTTTGTGGACATACGTACATGCATAGAAAAAATGGAAGATACCCATGCCCATGGATTCTATCTATCTCTTGGGAAAAACATACAACAACACCCTGCTCTTGAAAACCAAGAGATCGCACCAAACACCGAAATAAAAAACGGCGTATACGCATGGCAGTTTAAAGATGGGCAATGCGATTGGAAAAACCCAAATAATCTTTTAATGACTATGTATAGAAAAGACGAAATATTGGAAACCATAAAAAATATTTCCTACAATTCAAGTGCATCTTTGGAAAAATATTTTAATACGCAAAAATTTGATTTAGAAAAAGTAGGATTATTTTTTGAAAGCTCAAAAGCTGTTGCAATAAAACCTGAAAATGAAAATAAAATTATAGAATTATTTAGTAACGGGATGAAAATAAATATCCTTCCATTTTTTTTAATAAAAAATACTTCAACTTTGTTAAAAACCAATTTATCCTTTGGTGAAAGATTAAGATTTGATTAAAAAATTAGGCAACAGCTAATGTGGTGTTTTTAATGCTGCTCCAAACTTAAGCTGTTGCCGCTACATGTTATTTGGTATGTATACGAAAGGAATGTAATGAGCAAAAAAAATAAATTATTCGAAACCGTATCAAAAAATTGGGGCGTACTTCTACTCGTAACAATACTTTCTTTCTCTCTCTTTTATCTCAAAAGCTTCAGGAAAAATCAAAAAGACAAACATATTGTCGTCATTATACCATCTTATAACAACATCAAATGGTACGATAAAAATCTCGACATGCTAGAAGCTCAAAATAAGACATACTCCAACTGGAATGCCATATACATTGATGACTGCTCTACTGATGGAACAGGTAAAGCCGTGGCTGAATACATAAAAAGTCACAATCTAGGGAATAAAATTAAGTTGATCAGAAATGAGAAAAACCAAGGTGCAATGTACAATTTGTATCACGCAATACACTCCTGCAAAGACAATGACGTGGTGGTAACTCTTGATGGAGACGACTGGTTCAAAGACGAAAACGTATTATCGTACATCAATAAAGTGTACCAAGACAAAAATGTGTGGATGACATACGGCCAATACGAAATATACCCATCGGGAAAACTTGGACACTGCAAACAAATTCCAGAAATGGTTATAGAACAAAACGCATTTCGGGAATTTAAATGGATTTCATCACACCTACGCACCTTCTACGCCAGTCTTTTTAAAAAAATAAAAACAGAAGACCTTCTTTATCACGGCAAGTTTTACTCCATGACATGGGACATGGCAATGATGTTTCCTATGCTAGAAATGTCTGGTAAACACGCAAAATCAATAGACAAAATTCTGTACATGTATAACCAAGAAAATCCAATAAATGACTGGAAAAAAGATCTAAAATTAGTATTACACCTCGAGCGGGTCATAAGAGGCAAGCAAAAATACAACAAAATTGATTCTTTAACAACATAAAAACAATAAAGGATGGTGATGATAGCAAAGATAAAAAAGCTGGCAACAGGTTTATCTCTCTTACTGCTGCTAAGCGTTCTTTCGATATACGCACAAAAAGCTGACCTGGTAGCATTCTCTTACAACAGACCAATTCAACTCTATGCGCTTTTAGAGTCTGTAGAAACATATATCGAAGGACTCGAGGAAATACATGTTGTTTATAGATCAACCGATGACAAATATGAAGACGCGTACCAAGAAGTAAAACATGATTTTCCTTATGTGATATTTCACAAGCAAGGTAAAAATCCCAGACAAGACTTTAAACCTCTAACATTAAAAGCATCTTTTGAATCACCTTCACAATACATACTGTTTGCCGTTGATGACATAATTGTTAAAGATTACATAGACATAGAAAAAGATATCGAGCTTCTTAAATCCACCGAAGCATATGGGGTTTATTTTAGACTCGGGCTAAATCTAGACCGATGCTATGCGCTCAACAGATCACAAAAAACACCCCCAGTTAAACCGGTAATCGATGATGTTTATTTGTGGAATTTCAGCAGCGGACAGTGCGATTGGAATTACCCAAACACAGTCGACATGACACTGTACAAAAAAGACGACATCAAACAAGCGTTTATTCGCATGGGCTACAACGCCCCTAATTCATTAGAGGCAAGATGGTCAACCAAAAGAAATAGAGAAAAACCGTTTGGATTATGTTACGAGGAAACAAAAATTGTAAACTTACCACTCAATAGAGTCCAAAACACTCATAAAAACAGGAATATGAATGCATTAAGCGCGAAAGAACTTTTAGAAATATTCAACAACGGATTAAAAATTGATATAGCTCTACTTTTTAAAGTAAAAAATAGGGCTGCCCACATGGATTACGTTCCGGAATTTATTGAAAGATAAAAACTCAAAGGAGAAAAAAATGAATCTCAAAAAACTAAGCTCATACCTGTTATTTCTTTCACTTTTTGCATCTAACTTTTGTGCATACGCAAGCAAATCCCAAAAAATAACAGAAAAACACATCGTTGTAGTAACTGCAAGCTACAAAAACAAAGATTGGTACAAAAGAAACATAGCCTCTTTTGCGACACAGAATTATCAAAATAAAACAATGATCTACGTAGACGATAAGTCCCCTGATGGCACAGGAGACTTGGTAGAACAGCTCATAAAAGAAAAAAACATAGAAGACCAAGTAATCTTAATAAAAAACAAAGAACGCATAGGTGCCCTTGCAAACCAGTACAAAGCAATACACTCATGCAAAGATGACGACATAATAGTCATCCTGGATGGAGATGATTTCTTTGCACACGAAAACGTCTTATCACGAGTCAACGAAATATACCAAGACGAAAATGTATGGTTAACATATGGACAGTTTAAGCACTTATCAAACAATAGAGCAGGCTTCTGTAGACCGATGCCCGAAAAAGTTGTAAAAAATAATTCGTTTAGATCATATGTTCATATCCCTTCCCATCTTCGCACATTTTACGCTGGTCTCTTTAAAAAAATAAAAACAGAAGACCTCATGTATGAAGGAGATTTTCTTAAAATGACTGGTGATATCGCCGCAATGTTTCCAATGATCGAAATGGCAAGAGAAGGGCATTTTAAATTTATTTCAGAAATACTTCTCCTTTACAACGACTTAAATTCATTAAACGACCACAAAGTTTCAAGAAAACTACAAAGAAATCTAGACTTACTGATCAGATCAAGAAAAAAATATGAACCAGTCGAAAGTCCATTTACAAACCAAAAAGCTCAGGAGAAAATATGAGATACAAATACTTCACAGCACTTATTTGCGCACTTTCAGTTTTTTTTACAGTAAAACCAAATGATCAAAAGAAAATAGGTCTTTTGATTGTTGCAACAGGCCGTTACATACAATTTGTGAAACCTCTAGTCAAATCAGCAGAAAAACATTTTCTTACAAACCACGAGGTGACATATTTTGTATTCACTGACGGGCAAACACCAGATATGCCAAACATTGTAAAAATTCACCAAGAGCGCCTTGGATGGCCTTACGACACAATGATGCGGTACGAGATGTACTACAATGCAAAAGATCTGCTTGAAAAAATGGACTACCTATTTGCATGCGATGCAGACATGCTATTTGTCGACACCGTTGGAGAAGAAATATTGGGGGCCCAAGTTGCCACACAACATCCAGGATTTGTCGGCAAAAGAGGAACGTACGAAACAAGAAAAAAATCAACTGCTTACATTGCACCACACGAGGGAAAACATTACTTTGCCGGAGGATTTAATGGTGGCAGCAGCCAAGAATTTCTAAAAAGATCAAGAATCATGACCGAAAATATACACAAAGATCTCGAAAAAAATATAGTCGCGGTATGGCACGATGAAAGTCACTTAAACAGGTACCTAGTAGACAACCCACCAACAGTTATCCTTACACCATCTTATTGCTATCCAGAACGCTGGAAATTGCCATACCATAAAAGATTATTAGCTTTAGATAAAAATCACGCAAAGATGAGAAAATAAAGGAAAGTACTATGACAAACACAAAAAAACTTTTAACAATTTTATGTCTAGCCTCACTTTCAACAATAACATGCACCAAAGCAACAATAAAACCTACTCAAGCAACAGATAAATATGATTTCAACTGTCCTGAGAAAAAAATTGTAGTAATCATACCGTCATACAACAATGAAAAATGGTGTGTAAAAAACCTTGATTCTGTAAGAGCACAAAACTATAACAACTTCATGGTAATTTACTTAAACGACTGCTCAAAAGATCAAACAGGAAAAATTGTAGCAAACTACATAGCTAAACATAACCTCAAAAAAAAGTTTTTACTCTTCAACAACAAAGAACGGGTAGGTGCTCTGGAAAATCTTTATAAAGCTATTCATGTATGCGAAAACCAAGACATTATAGTCACCCTAGATGGAGACGACTGGTTTGCGACCAAAAATGTATTAAAAGTAATTAACAGTGTATACCAAGACCCAAATATATGGCTCACATATGGACAATATTTAGCAATAAAAGGTGATTCATGGTGGTGCACTGACTTTACCCAAGAGGCAATAAAAAACAATAAACTCAGAACCAAAGAAGCCTATGTAACCCATTTAAGAACATTTTACGCTGGCCTATTTAAACTAATAAAATCTGAAGACCTGATATATGAGGGAAAATTTTTCTCTATGACATGGGATAAGGCAATGATTTTTCCTATGCTAGAAATGGCTGGCGGAAAATTCAAGCGAATCAAGGAACTTTTGTATTGGTATAACGACATAAACCCAATCAATGACCACAAAGTCGACCTGGAACTTCAAAAACATCTAAGTGAAGTCATACTTGCAAAAAAACCGTATAAACCTGTCACATGGGAAGATATTTTAAACGCCTAAAAATAATAGGAGAAAAAATGGCCAATTCAGGAAAAAAGTATTTGCTGTTTTTCTTAGCAGTAATAATGTTCGGCAAGATCTATTGCTACAAAAATCTATACAATTTCAGCTGTCCCGAGAAAAAAATTGTGGTGGTTATTCCGTCTTACAAAAACAAACAGTGGTACAGAAAAAACCTAGACTCTATAAGAACACAAAACTACAGCAATTACACAGTGATTTATGTCAATGACTGCTCCCCAGACGGAACAGGCGAGCTTGTAAAGAACTACATCCAAGAATATAAACTTGAAGAAAAATTCCAACTAATCGACAACGAAACAAGAATAGGCGCTCTTGCAAATCTTTATAAGTCGATATATTCATGCAAGAATGATGATATCATAGTTACAGTGGACGGTGACGACTGGCTAGCACACAGAAATGTTCTTAAAATGATAAATGGCGTATACCAAGACCCAAATGTATGGCTCACATATGGCCAATACAAAGCTGTCAAAGGAAAATACTGGTACTGCACTAATTTCCCTCTCCACATAGTGAAAAACAACAAATTCAGATACAAAAGCGCTTTCATATCGCATCTGAGAACATTCTACGCCGGTTTATTCAAACTAATAAAAACTGAAGATCTGATGTACAACGGAGAATTTTATTCTATGACCTGGGACAAGGCAATGATGTTTCCAATGATAGAAATGACAGGCGGCAAATTTAAATGCATTAGGAGCATTTTATACATGTACAATGACATAAACCCAATCAATGATCATAAGGTAGATGAGGAGCTTCAGAAACATCTAAGTGAAGTTGTACTTGCAAAAAAACCTTATCAACCGGCCACATGGAAAGATATTTTGAATGCTTAGGAAAAATTTTCTTCTAATATCGATAACAATTGCCCTTGCAATAATAACATCGCAAACTAGATGCGGAAATAAAATAACTGTCCTTACAGATAAAATTGGAGGCAGGTCTTTAGGGCATAAGGCTGTCACCCGGAGTCTGTTGGCGGGACTAAGGAAGTTAAACATTAACTTTAACCATAATCCAAAATCGATCAATGAAGTTGGTAAAACGGTAATAGTTCTAGCAAACGTAAACGCACTAAGACAAGCTATTCAATTAAAAAGGCAGGGCAAAATAAAAAAACTCTTAGTTGGTCCCAACATAATGGTCAGATCAGATGAACACGGCAGCATAATGGCTTCTAAAGAAGTCGATATTTGCATTGTTCCTAGCTACTGGGTCCAGGTAGCATACGAAGAAGATGCTCCTGCACTGATAGGAAGAATAAGGTCCTGGCCAGCTGGCGTTAACACAGAATATTGGGAACCTCTAAAAAAAAGAAATGAAAATAGCCGAAATGTTTTGGTGTATGTAAAACACAAACAAGGACAATCAATCTACAAGCCCGTAGCAAACTTTCTCAAGAAACATAACTGGACCCCTATAAGAATTGATTACGGCAAATATAATCATGACCAATTTAAAGCAGTTCTATCAAAAAGCAAATTTGCAGTTTTTATTAGCAAATCTGAATCCCAAGGAATAGCTTTGGCAGAGGCATGGTCAATGGATGTTCCGACACTTGTTTGGAATCCAGGGAACGTTACAATACAAGGTAGAAAATACACAATCTCTTCATCATGCCCTTATCTAAATGATCAATTAGGTATAGACTGGAAAAACTTGGAAGAATTTGAAAAAATAATTAAAAACCTAGACGAAAAACTTGAAATTTTTTCGTCTAGGCAATGGGTTCTTAAAAACATGTCCGATGAGGGTTGTGCAAGATTAATGTTGGAAATAATAGAATCGATTAATCTTTAACAAAAATAATACCAAACTTTTTGTCGAAACTATCACAAAAAACCGCATACTCTCTGTTTAGTTTATTTGCCACATCAACCATTAAATCATGCCATGGCTTGTGATGGACATCATCAAAGATGATCGGAACATCAATATTAAACAATTCAAGATATTTTAAAAATCCAGTCCTACCTACTCCACCAGTTGGACCATCAACCAATATCAAGTCATAATGTTTTGGCAACTTGCTCTTTAAAACCTCAGGGTCATACCAGCTTTCTTTTATTGGTGCGTATATATAATTGGTATTGTACCTGTTCAACCACTTCTTGTTATCTTCTATTGAGTAAACAGTATAAAACTTAGAAAACTGACCACTAGCCCAGCCACTACCCAATTCCAATAAAGTTTTTCCTTCAGGCAAAACTTTTCTTATAAAATCAAAGCATTCTTTTGAAATTGACCAACCAGAACTTGTCCACTTTCTTATTTCTTTATAATTTTCTGATTTTTCCGAAGCATTAACAAAAACAACACATGTTACAAATATAAAAGCAAAAATTTTTCTTAATCTAAACATAGCGAATCTCCTAAATAACTAAACAATTTTTTAAACATCTCTTTAGAATAAACACACCTTAAAGCAAAATAATCTTTATTATTCTTGATTGCAAATCTTCAAGTATTTGTCAATTCTCCAATGATTATACAAAATCTCTTGGCAAAGGGGTTTCCCCTTCTTATCAAAGCACTCAATTCTAACTTTGACTTTGTAAAATGCCTCCCTTGCTTTATCGTAGTTTCCAGCTCCCAATTGGGTAAGCCCATACCACAAATCATTCCAAAACATGGCGTATTTATAATTAGCCATATTATTATACATAGCTTCTATGTACTTTCTTTCTTCCAAAGATGCGTTCATAATTTTTTCTTCCAATTCAATAAGTTCTTTGTCGTTTAAATTATGACCATCATAAAGCCTGGTTTTTGTGCATGCTATCACTGTTTCTGAAATTAAAGGATTGTATTTATGTTTATCATATACAAGCAGCTTATTTCCTAAAATTGCCAGCTCAAAATTTGGGTTAATCTTAAGTAAATCATTTTGAATCCACTGCAAGGTTGGATAGGCCCAACATCCCATGTATTTTTTATCCGATATTTCAGAACCAAATTCTGTAACATCATCTATTAAAATTACACAATCTCTTACACCTGCCTCCTTGATTACCTTCAACTCCTCTCTTATTGCTGTAAACGCTTCGGGAACCTGAAAATCATTAACACTTAACGCTGTACCTTTACCGCTATAGTGCGCATCCAACCAAAACAAGATAGTACCTTTAATGGTAGGAATAATCATTTTAATTACATCGTCAGACCTCCCATTATAAATATGCACATTTTCATATTTAACAAGCTTATTTCTTGCTTCTTTAAAAAGACCACAGTGAAGTTCGACAGTATGAATATCTTTAAAATATGGTAATGCATTTATAGTGGTTCTAGCATTGTACGTTCCAGTCTCAAAAAAAACATCTACTTTGAACACATCTACCATTTTTTTTATAAACTTTTTATCTAAAGCACCATTTGTCTTGTTACATACAAATTCAAAGGTATTATTGGAATAAATACTAGTAGATAACATGACTAGTAATATAAAAACCTTTTTTATCGGCAAACACTGCATATTGAATCTCCTAATAAAAAACTATAAATAAGTTAAATTATCAACACTATAACTTTCTCCTTGACCAAATATATTTGCCGCAATACCTAACTTATCCAAATACATAACTTTTCCACCACTTTTTTCTAGTTTTGAAATATAGTTAGCAACCTCCCTTTCAATGTTAATCATGTATT
>Ga0180433_10004389_pt1 | contig 19852 bp, 32 predicted proteins | sample SS_ome_8_FD_132980 | JGI IMG/M metagenome (GOLD analysis project Ga0180433, IMG submission 132980) | Hypersaline lake sediment archaeal communities from the Salton Sea, California, USA - SS_1_D_1 metaG | ecosystem: Environmental > Aquatic > Non-marine Saline and Alkaline > Hypersaline >... | reverse complement strand
GATCACGAAGGTCGTCTCGGGGAGAAGAAAAAAGTGAGTTAGAAGACTTCACTTCTACGTGGATCAGGTGAATCGAGAGTTCAGGGAGGACACACGATGCCCGCAAGAGAGTATTGGACCTGTGAAGGACCTGTTCGTGGTTGCTGTGGTATCCACCACCGGACCCCCGAGGCCGCCGAACGTTGCTGCGAGGCCGATCAGCGAGCCGTCCGGCGGGCCTACCCCAGCACCTTCCCCACCCGTGCCTACTCCGATCGCGCGGTCGTCCACGTTGCCGATGGCGAGCACACCGCGCCGGAGTTCGAGCCCTGGATCGACTGGTAGCCCCCCGACATGCCCCGTTCTGATCTGCCCAAGGGGCAGCCCGTCCTCCGAGACGAGGAGGGCGAGGTCGTAGCTCTCAACATGCGTACCGAGGGCGAATACTGGACCTGCTTGGGAGCCAGTCGGGGTTGTTGCAGTCGGCACCACCGCACCCTCGAAACGGCTGAGCGTTGTTGTGCGAGGGACCGACGTCTCGTTGCCCAGGCGTACCGCCATCCCATGTACCCGCCACGGAAGGCTCCTGTCACCGATCGAGTGCCGGTTCGAGTGGTGGACGGACACGTCGTGGAGAGGTCGCCAGAAAAAACGTGATCTTTTTCCGTTAGAGGGTCCCCACGCTGCGTGGATCGAGTGAAGGACGAACGAACCACCAGCAAGGGAGAACGACAATGGCCCGCAAGCACAACTACTTCCGCTACGACGTCAACACCGACACGATGGAGACCGCCCGTCTCCGGCGCCGCCAGGCCCGCGACGGTGGATGGTCCACGGACCGCACCACGGCTCGTCGCCGTGCCGCCTCCCGCGTCTCGATGCCCGGGGCCGCCCTGCAGGCCGAACTCGGCCGCATCGCCGCGATGGACCGCGACGGCCTCCGCCGCCTCGCCGTCGAGCGCGACATCGCCGGTCGCCGGAACAAGGGCAAGGCATGGCTGCTGACCGCCCTGGCCGCCGACGCCAAGTCCCGCTTCGCCTCGAAGGCCGCGTAACGCGATGAAGCTCCGCCTCGCCGACCTCGAATCCCGCTCCTACAAGCACATCGACACCGCCGGCTACCCGTGCCTCCTCTGTGGGCGCGAGGTCAACGAGGCGAAGGCCGTCTGGGTCTTCCTCTGCGACGGCGGCTCGCACATCACCGATGACCCGGAGAGCGAGGAAGGCGACGCAGGCTTCATGGGGGCCTACCCCATCGGCCCCTGCTGCCACCGCAAGAACCGCAAGGTGCTGGCCCCCTTCGTGGAGGCTGGGAAGGTCGTGACCCGATGAGAGCCCGACGCATCTACAAGAAGGATGGCGACGCCAACCTCATCCTCTGCTGCTGCCCCGAGTGTGGCCACCTGGCCTACGTCGAGGAGCACGGACGAGACCGCTGCCCGAAGTGCCGCGAAGTCCGCAACACCATGGCGTGGGACTTCGATCGCTGCGGCTGGGTCTACGAGGTCACCGGCCCCTACCTGGAGAACATCCCGTTCAACTGCCGGAACATGATGGGCACCCACATGGTGAAGCGTCCTGCCCTGAAGGCATCAGCATGACCGACAGCACCACCACCAATGAAGTTCAAGGGACGTTCCCATTCTGGGGCGCCTGCCTGTTGGCGACCGTCACCACCTTCATCGCAATGGGCTTGATCTTCTGGGCATATGTATCGTTCAAGGCGGGCCTCGTGGCCGGAGCCCTGTTCGCGCTATCCATCCTCACCACGCTTTTGGGAGCGAGGGCATGGGACGCCTTCGACAAGTGGAGGGCTGCTGGATGATCCGCGTCTGCCGAGACTGCGAGTCCGAGTTCGACGACTCACTCCCCTTCCACCGTCAGAACGGCTACATCGACCAGTGCGGCCACTGTGCCGAAGACGAAAGCGGCGACCGCATGGTTGCGGTCGAAGAGGGGGATGGCACGAAGTCGTCGTGTGAGGTGACGCCGGTCCATCCGGAGGCTCTCGGCTCGGCTCGTTCCGGCGTCGGCCGCTACGTGAAGTACCAGCAACGCTTCCAGCCGCTGGGGAGGAAGAAATGAACAAGGCCGAGCGCAAGCAGATCTACCACGATGCGGCGATTGCCCTCGAAGTCGCCAAGATCAAGTTCAGCGACTTCTGCCGCGAGCACAAGCTCACGGGGGCCGCTGTGTGGGGCCCCTTCCCCTGGGCCACTCCCAAGTCCGCCAAGTTCCGCAAGGCGTGGCGGGAGTTCATGCGTGACGTGGCGATGCCGCAGAACCGCAAGGCCCGCGATCTGATCTTGAAGGTGCTCGACCCCAGCAAGCCCCCCACCCAGCCGGTGCGCGAGTTCTTCGTCTACATGGCGGCGTGGGACGAACTGATCGATCGATGGGGCCGTGGGGTGTCCCTCGACCAGATGCACATCGACGCAAACTTCCCGTCGTTCCTGGGGATGCACCTGGAAGCGCTGGGCAGGGGGGAATATGACGAAGGATGACACCGTTCGCCAGGGCAAGCAGGCTCGCGAAGACACCCTGCTGGCCATGCTCGAAGCGGGCCTGCTGGAGGGCCAGGAGCACTACGGCCTGGAGAACCAGGCTGACATCGAGGCCATGTACTCCCTGATGGCCGAGAAGAAGGCCGACCTCTACATCTACAAGGTCCCTCGGGACATCGCCGAGCGTGGGCGTGTCGCGGGCATCGTCGCCGCTGCCACCATCTCCGGCATCCCCGAGGCGGCCCGCGGCAAGGTCATCATCACCTTCGACGGCTGGGCGGACGACCCCCGTGAGTTGATGGACATCCCGATCGTTCGTGAGTTCTGTGAGGGTCTCGTCTTCCTCGACCCCGACGAGCCCTCGTGGGACAACGCCAAGCGCGTGATCCGTGTCCTGATGAACGAGGCCGAGGGGGCGATCGTCGGTGGTGTCCTCGTGGACCCCTACCGGCTCAACCAGCCCGGAGGGATTTGGCTGGTGAGCCTCCTCTACTCAAACCTGGTCTATATCCCGAGCCCGACGGCCCCGGCCGGCTACCTCCGCGACATCGGCAAGGCCATCGCTCTCCGGGAGTGGATCGTGAACGGCCCGTGTATGGAATTCGCGGAGTCTTCCTGATGGGCACCCCCGACGTCCATGAAGCCCTCGATCGGGCTCTTTCCGATGCCTTCACAGGAGACCGGCAGAAGGCTCTAGGTGAGGTCCTCGCCGAAGTTCGAGAGCACTTCTCTCCAGGTGAGTTCCAACACGTCCTCCACATGGTGTGGCCGGAGCCTCTGGTGGAAAGGTCCCTGGGTCAGGAGATCATCGACGGGAAGCTGGCTGAAGGGCTGGCCATCCTTCAAGAGAGCGGCGACACCGCAGTCCTCATGAAGTGGGTTGGGCGTTACCTCGAAGCGGTGACGAAGAGAGCCCACATGGAAGAAACCAGATAGGGGCGAAGGTCGATGGACAAGCATGAACTGGTAAGGAAGATCAAGGAGATCGATCCCAAGGCCGTGGTGAGCCCCGGCATGGCCCGTGACCACCTGGAGGCCGAACTCGAAATGGCGAAGTTCCGTAGCGAGTACACCAACCTCTTCATGTGCGTCACGACGTTCCTGCCAACCCCGGACGGAACATGGGCCCCCGACCCGAAGCCTGGGGACCGCGTGGGTGTCGTCGCAGGCATCGGGAAGGATGGCGACGACGGGTGGGTGCTCGGCTTCGGCGTCTACGAGTGTGATGAGGTCCCCGGCGAGGCAGCCATCGGCGTGGCAGCGAGTAGCCGTATGTTGGACATGCGGGCTCCGAGAATCGCCCTCGACAACGGTGACGTGGTGTGGGGACCCGAGGCGTATTGGGGCCCCGAGGAGACGATCCGCAACCTCCTGGAGGGGTGGGCGCAACAGGGACTTCTCCACGTTCAGGTGAGCGTCGAGGAGTACCGCCAGGGGCGCCGCGACGTGGCCTGATCCAGTCCCCGTTTCCTTCCGATTTCCGGTTAGTGGTGCCCCTTTGCGCGTGGATCAGGTGAAAGGGGTTCGCTCACGAATGACAACCGACACCGCCCCGACCCCCCGTGCGAATGCCGAACGCATCATCACCCTCAACTACGGCATGGGGCGTGACTCCACGACCATGTTGATGCTCGCGTTCGAGGGTCGGTTGTACGTGGACGGCGTGGGCAACATCAGCCACGAGGATCTCGACGCGGTCATCTTCAGCGACACGGGCTACGAGTGGGACCACACCTACGCCTTGAAGCCGGTCATCGAGGAGATGTGCCGGCAGCGAGGCGTTCGCTTCGTGACCCTCCACAAGCCCTCGCCCTGTGGTTCGTGCGGTTGGCGTCAGTGGCTCCAGGCCAAGGCCAACGGCGAGACGACCAAGCGTCAGACCCCCTTCTGGGTTCACCAGGACGCCGAGCCGGAGACCAAGGAAGCGGACGGCAGCTACCACCTGCGTCCGCCCATCCTGGACGACTACCGCAGCCGGAACACCGTGATCAGCCTCGGGAAGGGCGACTGCACCTGCAACCACAAGATTGGCCCGATCCGCCGCTGGATCAACGACCTGTCGATGGAGCGGTTCGGCCTGAACAACGCACAGTACAGCGCCCGCGTTCGTCGCGGTGAGCGCCTGCCGCACATCACCATCATCGGCATCGCGGCCGACGAGACGAGCCGCATCGAGACGCCGAAGGCCCGAGCCCTCCGCAAGCTGGAGAAGGTCCATGCGGCGGGCACCGAGCGCATCGCCAAGGCGGAGGCCAAACTGGCGAAGGCGAAGACCCCGAAGCGTCGGCAGGCGGCAGTCCGCCGGGTGGTCAAGGCCCAGGCCAAGTTCATCGAGCAGGTGTTGAAGGCGTCGGCGGAAGCGACGGAAGCCCCGGACGACCTGGGTGGCCCGGACTACGTTCACGAGGTCTACCCCCTGGTGGACATGGGCATCTCGAAGGCCGACGAAGCTCTGACGCTGACCCGGTGGGGCCTCAACCACGTCCGCAAGAGCGGCTGTGCCTGCTGCTGCTACCAGCCGCTGTCCTGGTACTACGCTCTGACGCAGACCGACGCGAAGACCTGGGAGGCCATCGTCGAGTACGAGCAGGCTTCGCTGGCGGCAAACCCGAACATGAACATCACGGGGATCAAGCGTGGCGGCGTGGCCGTGACCCTCGATACCCTGGTGGCCGAGTGGCGTGCCGCGAATCCGGACGCGACCCTCGACGCCATCCTGGAGAAGTCCTACCGCATGGACGCGGGTGCCGCGAAGAAGGCCCTGCGTGCGGCCCTGAAGACCGACGCCGGGGCTGCTGCGAACGCTGCGTAATTCTCGGTTAGAGAGCCCCCTGGCTGCGTGGGAAAAATAGAGGAGATACACAGATGCCTACCCGTCGCGAACTGGTCAATGCCATCACCGTCATCGAACCCGACAACAAGTGCCGCGAGTCGTGGCCCAAGGGCAGGCTGGAGGCGGAACTCGAAGCCGTCCACCAGCGGGCCGAGGTCCAGGCCGCGGCCGATCGTCGAAGGGCCCACGCCGAGGCCCTCGAAGAGGTGGTGGGGATCGAGATGTGGCCGGGGAACAAGACGGCGAAGGACCCGGGCTTCCGCTTCTTCGAGCGCGTCGGGTGGGACATCGCCAACGCGATGAGCCGCATCATGCGTCCGATCGAGGATCTGATGAACATCAAGGCGGCCCTGGAGCGCCTGGATCGTATCGAGAAGCTCGTCGAGGAGGGTGTCACCCTCGCGGATGGGACCCCCATCACCGAGGCCGACGTCAAGGATGCGAGGCAGGAGCTTCGTCACACCATCGTCCTGGCCCGTGTGCCCTCGCTGGAGGTCAGTGACGACGTGATCCGCTTCAGCGACGCCCAGCGGAAGCTCAACCAGGCCGAGTTCGAGCGTCGGCGCCAGGAGCGCAAGACCTCGTAGCCCACCTTTCCTGCTTAGATCCCCCACCACCTGAGTAGAACCGATAGAAGGAGGTCACCATGTCCGAGCTACTCGGCGAGATCACCATCGGCAACGACCAGATCAAGATCTGGAAGGACTGCTACCAGGACCGCAACCGCCTGGCCATCCAGGCGACGGTGTGGAACAACGAGTTCAAGTTCGACGAGCCCTACGCGACGGTCTCCTCGAACTTCATCGACGCCACCCTGGCGGACGACGAGTTCATCCTCAACTGGTGGAACATGACCGAGACGACCGCCCAGGCGTTCCGTGACTGCCCCCTGTGGGAGGACACCGGTCGGCGCGAACGCAGTGGCCACGTCGAGGCTCCCGTCATGCGGCTGAGAGCGGCGTGATCCACACCGCCTCTCACCTCGCCCGCTTGCTGCGGACGGGCCATGTGGTCGCCAACGACCTCCAGCCCCATGATGTTGTGGTGCGTGGGGACGTCATGCTCGTCACCTCCATCCGTCGCGAGGTCCAGGGGCGCGACCTGTTGGTTCGCGTCACCACCGACCGGGACGAGTTCATCGTCAAGGCCACCGAGGAGGTCCAGGTCATCCCTCGGGAGTTCCTGACGTCGCCCCCCGAACCTGCAAAGCCGGTCGTCCACTTCCGTGCGGTGACGAACACCTACTTCCGACCGTTGCCCGGCGTTGAGATGGAGCCCTACCTTGGCAAGACGCCGGAGGACCTCTACCCCCTCAACCTGCGAGCGGACGCCACGATGGTTCCGACCGCCCGAGGGGACACGCTGCCTCTGATCCCCGATGCCGAGCGGGACAACGACCGCTTCTGTCTGGAGTGGGACGAGGACCACAACGCCTACACCTTCCGCCGACCCGACTGGAGATCGAAATGACGTTCAAGCTCGAAAAGCTGAAGAGGTGCCCCGACTGTGCTGTGGAGATCGGGCAGAAGCACGAGCGTGGCTGCGACGTGGAGCGGTGCTCCGTCTGTCACGGGCAGAAGCTCGGATGCGACTGCGAGGACCACGACCCCGACAAGACCCGCTGGACGGGGTGCTGGCCCGGCGAGGTCGAGGGTGCCGAGCGTGGGTGGTTCGTCCGGGACGAGCACGCCGACGGGACGCCGATCACGAAAGACAACCCCTGGCGCCCCGAGGAGCTTGGGGGGAGGGGCGGTGTCCGCTGCCACGTCCCCTGCAAGGCGGACGACGAGGGGGCGGGGCCTGACCTCAACCGCTGGGCCGTCTTCATCCAGACGGGGAAGGACAACTACGTCGGGGGCCGCAACCCCGACGAGACTCCCACCATGCGGAAAGCCCGACGGGATGCCCGCCGTGTGCTCGCGTTGCTGCACACGCTGGGTAAGGTCGAGCACGAGTAGATGCCCAAGGACCCCTCAGATCGCATCGAGCCTGACCCGCAGTTGCTTCAAGCCCTGGCTGCCGGCCAGGCCGTGTTGAAGATCGACCTGTGGTCTCCCTTCGGTTCGGTACGGCGGGACGAGGCGACGCCGAAACGCAACCTGATGGAGATCCCCTCGGGGACCCTCATCTCGAAGCAACGCAACAGCCCCTACTACAAGTGCCGCATCGGTGGCCAAGTCATCAGCTTCCGCCTCCCTTGGAACGTGGACATCCACGACTACTTCGCGGTACGGGCCCACAACCTGGAGCAGACCTATGCAAGTGATCCTGTGCGTTGACGACCAACCCAAGCGGTACGAGGCCCTCGTTGCCATCTGTCACATGGACCACGGCATCCGTGTCGTCGTCACCGACAACGCCGACGCGATCCGCCAGTTCTTCGAGTTCCCCGTGCAGGGGGACGAGGTGATCGGCGTTTGCCTCGATCACGACATGCCGCAACTGAGTGCGTTCTACGTCGTCGAGGAGTTCCTCGGCCCTCGCAACATCCCGGTGGTGGTGACCTCGAACAACTACAGCGGGGCGAACAAGCTGGCGGCGGCCCTCAACGACTTTGAGGTCCCCTGCCGCATCGAGCCCGGGGCTCGGGACCGTGAGTTCATCATGAACTACTTCGGCATCATCGACGGTCCCAACTACTGGAAGGACCTCGAACAGGACTGACTCCTGTCAAATACCTCCTTAGTTCCCGTCTCAGTTGCGTAGTAAGGGCAGGAGGTCACCATGCCCATCTACCACGCCACCTTCCGTAGCGGGAGCCACCAGTTCTTCGACATGGGGGTGGATGAAGCCATCGAGATCCAGGAGACCATGGCCAAGAACGCGGGCGAGTTCGACCGCCCGTGGGTCCACATCACCTCGACAGGAGCCACCCTGCGCCTGGACCAGGTGGACGGCTTCCAGCACTACATCTCGGAGGAGGCGGCCCTCGAAGCGGAGGAGCGGGAGGATGAATGACCAAGCGCAGAGCCAAGCAGCCGTCCTACGCCGGCATCCTGATCGATGACCCCCACACCCTGTTGCGGTGGTGGGACGAGCGCATCGGTGTGCCCCGCCTGGGAGCGTGTGCGTTCCCTTGCACTCGGCGTGTGCGGCCCAAGGATCTGCATGTCACCCTGGTCCGACGCCCCGACGAGGAGACCCTCCGCAAGCTGCCCTTGGGCGAAGAGGTGAAGCTCCGCGTGACCGGATGGGCGGCGAACGAAGATGTCCAGGCGCTGGTCGTGGACTGCCCGCTGCCCTGCAATAACAAGGTGCCCCACATCACCATCCAGACCGCCAAGCGGCAGGCATGGAATAGGGACGAGGGTGCCTATGTACTTCTCACTGTGGAGGCGGTCGAAGCCAACACCCTGCTGGCTGAGGGCCCCGCCCAGGAGATCGATGGTCCGCTGCTGACGGGCCGGGTAGGGTTCGAGATCGGAGGCGAGTTCCGGTTCGACCTGGAGGACACTTCATGATGATCGGCGCCGTTGCCATGGCCATAGGCTTCACGATCTGGATTGCGGCCCTGGTGGTCGCCATCGTCCACCTCTCCCGCACCCCCGCTGCCCCCCTCTGGCGTGTTCTCCCTCGGGTCTTCGAGGGCCAGCCCTCGACGAGGGGTGCCTTCTGCTTCGGCTGGATCGTGTGGTTTTTCGGGGCGGCCGTGATCCTGGCGGGTTAGAAGGCCCCTCTCGGGAGTGGGATGGGTAGAAGGGACTACACATGATCACCACAGGCATCATCCTCATCGCCATCGGCTTCGCCGTCGCCCTCGGCGCCTTCTCCTACGCCGCCCTCAGCATGGGCAAGACGGTCTCGACCACCTTCAGGGCGCCCGACAGAGGGGACCGCTTCGGCGCTCCTTCGCCTCTCGACAAGTTCGGCCAGATGTTCGCCCGCTTCACAGGCGCGATGGTCGTCATGGTTCTGGGCAGCTTCACCGGGACGGTGGGCATTGTCCTCGTCCTCGTCGGCGCCCTGCAGCAGGTGACCTGATGCAGATCGAGGTCCCCCTTCCCGTCCTCATCGATCAGCAGAGGCGTGAACAAGAACGTGAAGAGACGGGCGACCGCCAGCCCCTCTACATCGAGGAGCCGCTGCCCTACTGGCCCGACCCCAAGCCCCCGGCCGACGAGCACGAGTCCAATCGCGGCGTCGTGGTCATCGAGTAGATCGATGCAGACACTCACCTGGAACAGCTATCTCATCGCCATCCTCGTCTTCGTCGGGGTCAGCACCGTCTTCGCCTGCGTCCGTCTTCACCTGGCCATTCGTCAGATGCAGATACGCCCCCACAAGGACACCCCCTGGAAGCTGGACGAACAGCGGTACATGAAGGCACAGCGGAAGAAGCGACGGGAGCGGTCCCGCAAGCTCTGGAGCACCGGGGTCAGCGGCGTCAGTACCATCGTCTTCATCCTTGCGGGAGGGTTCTCCTGGCTCGACGGGTTCGTCACGTCCCTCCCCCTCGGTCGCATCGTCGAGGGGGCTCTGTTCTTCATGGGGGCGGTCTTCATCCCCCGGCTGGGAGCCTTCCCTTTCTTCATCGCCGAGCACATCGCCAAACAGAACAACCGCTCGGAGAAGGAGAAGAAGAAGGATGCCGAACGTGGCCTGTTGGCCACCCTCCTCATCAACGCGATTGTCCTCGCTGCTGTCGTAGGAGGGCTGTCCCTGTTCGTGCTGGGGTGGGAGAAGGTTGGCCCCGGCATCTGGGTCCTGTGGTGGGCCCTCGGAAGCGGCATCTTGTTCCTCGTGCAAGGAGGGGCAGGTCCTCTACTGGCCTCCATCGCAAAGCCCGAACGCATCACGGAGGGGCCGCTGTTCGACGCGATCCAGGTCTACGCCCAGACCCAGGATATCGACATGGAGCGCGTCTTCGTCGCCGAGTCCCTCGGCAAGAAAGAGGAGGGCAAGGCCAACCCCACCATCGCGGCCTTCGCTGGCATCGGCGACTTCCGACGCATCGTACTCCTGCAATCAGCCATCCAGACATACACGGTGCCTGAACTCGTCAGCATCGTCGCCCATGAGACCGGCCACTACATGAACCGCCACATGCTGCGAAGCTGGGCGGTGACCTCCACCATCCTGGGCCTCAACATGTTCGTGCTGTCCCACTTCATGCACAACCCGAGTCTCCACGCGGCGGTGGGCATCGAGCACCTCGGGGCCGGCGTCAGCATCGCCCTGTTCAGCTACCTCTACGCCCCCGTCAAGCTGTTCCTTGGCCTCGTGCGGACAGCCCTCAGTCGCCAACACGAGAAACAGGCCGACACCTTCGCCGTCGAGACCTACGGCCACCCCGCGGACTTCGCCAGTGCCCTCCAGAAGATCGGAGAGGAGTACCTGGTGGACCCGCGGCCCCACTGGCTGCACGTCCTGGTCATGGATGAGCATCCCCCCCTCGCCAAGCGCATCGAGCGTGTCCTGACCGTGGGCTATGGCGAGGGGGAGAGCGTCGGGGCCGCTCAGGAAGCGGGCTAGATCCAGCCCTTCTGGTGGGAGCGAATGACCGCATGGCGGGCCATCGTCGTGTAGTCGCTCTCCGTCGCCAGCACTGCCAGACAGCGAGCCGCGTTCGGGCCGTTCACGATATCCCGGTAGATGCAGGTCGGCAGCGAGAGGTACTCGACGGGAGGGGCCTCGCTCGGGGTGACCAGCGCCCGGTTGCTGTGCGGCTTGCGAATGACCGAGGCCATCTCGTGGTTGTCCTCGAAGTCGTTGCCGGCGACGAACTGCACGATGGGAGTGCGGCTCTTGTCCTGGGAGTTCCCCCAGAAGACGTTGGCCCGCACGCGATCTTGACCGGCGGCCCAGCGGACGCAGAAGCCGATCAGCATTGTCCAGGTGGTGCTCCCGACAGGAATGGCAGCCTCCACAGCACGGTCGTGGTGCTCGATGTTCGGCTTCTGGCCCTTGGAGTGTGGCCACTTGTGATCGAAGGGCTCGGCGTCCCCCCACGAAATACCGGTGAGGGTGGGGACCGTGAAGGTGGCCTTGTCGAGGTTGTCGAGATCGAGGTACGTGAGGAGGTGCCGCTCGGGGACGCGCCAGTTGCCCCCCATCTGCACCCCCTTCAACTCCTTGGCCAGCAAGGCGTCGAAGACCTCCTGAACCTCGACTTGCATGATGTCGGCGACCTGTTGGGGCGTGAACACCCGAATGCTTGTATCCATCTCCATGTTCCTTTCATGACCCCCACCCTCACGCAGGGTAAACCAGGTGAAACCAGTTGCCAACTGCTTTTTACCGGGACAGCCTCAACGCGGGCGCGTGAAAAACTCATTAGAGGGCCGACCTCTCGGGTAGAAAAACTACGCCGGGCCCACAACAGGTCCTGGGAGATGAAGGGGTACGCTGCTGCATGGTGATCGCCTGCCAGGTTTGTGGTCACGAGGACTTCTTTCTCTCCGACCACTTGCTCGAAGAACACGGGATGTCGGCGGCTCAGTACCAGGCTGAGTACGGCCGTGCGGCCGAGGTCGTCTCCGACGAACTCATGACCCGTTTCCGCAAGGAACGAGGGAATCCTCGTCGCAAGATGCCCCCAACGCCCGAGATGCTTCGGCTACAGCTAGGGGGCATTCCTTTCCCCATCAACGTAGACGTGCGTCCCAAGGACTGTCTGCCCTGTCCAGCCCACTACCGAGTGCCCCGCCACGGGAAGCTGTCTCGGGACATCCAGCACGCCGCGGTGGCCCTGCGGAAGGGGCGGTCTCTCTACATCTGGGGGCCTCCGGGGAGCGGCAAGGACGCCGTGATTCACGCCTACAGCGCCCAGACACGGACACCTGCCATCATGGTGCAGGTGCGGCCAGGGGTGGACCTGCAACCGTGGTTCTTCACCCACGAGTTCGATGATGTCTCGACGAGGTGGGACCTGGGGGACCTCCTTCTCGGTCTGCGCGACGGCTACAAGACCCTCTCGGGCAGGGTCATTCCCTACCTGGTGCTGATCAGCGACTTCGACCGGGCCGATGAGTCCCAGGCGGAGTTCATCCGGCTCATCGCCGACAGCATCAAGGGGCGTGTGATGGGGCCGAAGGGGAAGACCTACGATGTCCTCCCCGGCACGCAGATCGTCGCCACGGCAAACACGGCAGGGGGCGGCGACGAGACGGGTCGCATGGTCTCGGCCAACCCCATCGACTCATCCATCATGGATCGCTTTCAGCGGCCTCTGGAGTTCCACTGGATGTCCTGGAAGGATGAGAAGCACATCATCGCGGCGAAGTTCCCGCTGTTTGCCGAACGAGCCCCCCACCTGATGGAGACCGTCGGCACGGTCACCGAGGCCATCCGAAAGGACATCGCCCAGGACGACCTCTACATGGAGTTCAGCCACCGCAGCGTGTGCTCGTGGGTGGGCCACGCTCAGGACCTGCTGGAGTTCCAGTCAGGGAATCAGCGGCCCACGAAGAAGCTACTCATGTCGGCCGCCCGTGCCTTCCTCGACGGCATCGGAGACAAGGCCAACCGCTTGGCCTGTAAGCGGGTGATGGACCCCCACATCACCGGAGGTGCCGTGAACGAGGGAGACACCAACCACATCGACACCGACGACCTGTTTGGACTGACCTGAGATGGGCCGCAAAGGAAACTTCGAGGTGTCGGGATCCGACTTCAAGGACCCCCTCCTCATCACCCTCGGGCGCCTCTCTGACTTCCGGGCCGGCGTCGCCGTCTTTCACAAGGACACCTACGCCCCGATCTGCACCCTCATGGAGATCGAGGAGGGTCGGTACGGGACGCAGGACGGGACAAACGCCCTGTGGGTCCATCGCTGGGTCGGCGACGCCATGAAGGCGTTGAAGGGGGACGGCCTCACCGAGCAGGGAGCCAAGCGAGGGAGGTGGCAGCTAAGCGAGGAGGGGCTGCAAACAGCCCTCCGGCTGGCGGAGGAACGGGGGCTGGAGACAGTGCCCACGAGCACGAATCCCGAGGAGAGTGGCGACTCGGAAGTGGCCCCCCTGGAGATGCCCCAGCCGACGGATGAGTACCACCACGACCCCTATCTGCGGAGTCTTGCCTTGGCGGAGACCCCTTGTCGAGGGAACTACTCGTCTCGCAGCCAGACGTGCAAGTGCTGTCCCCTCCAACAGAGTTGCCGCAATCTGATGGCCATCGAGCTATCGGCCTTGGCGGCAACGATGCGGAAAGAAGCTCTCCAGGAACAGCAGAGGCAGAAGCTCCGCGAGAAGAACAAGGCGCTCGCGGCGGAGGCTCGTCCGGAGAATGCAGACAGGGATTCGATCCCGCTGCCTGACGTGACGAGCGAGGAGACCATCACCTACAAGGGGCAGCAGATCATTCCCATCGAGGCGGCCATCGAGTCGGTATGTATGTATGGTTGTGGTGAGCCGATTCACCAGGGCGACAAGAGCTACTACATCGCGGGGGACGGGTGCTACCACCCGGAGTGCCTACAAAGGAAGAAAGATGAGGAAGGCGAGTAACCCGTGAAAGCGCACGAGTTGAGCCAGATCATCGACGACATCGAGGCCGACGTGGACGTAGAGGGGATGCCCCTGGCAGACCTCGTCGCGTTGGGCGCCGCCTTGGAACACGTCCACAAGCGGGCCAAGGTGGTGACGGAGCTTCTCCGTCAACGACTGCGGGCTGAGGCATTGGCCCAGAACGGGGGTGCTCCGGGCACCGTGGAACTCCACGGTAAAGACGGGTCCTCGGCTCACGTACAGATCCCCGGGGCTCGGTGGGTCCTCCGAAACGGCTATGCGCTGGAGAGCTTGGGGGTGTTGGAGCGGGAGATCGGCCCTGCGGCCATGCAGCGCCTGTTCTCTTGCAACATCGAGCCCCACCCCGCCATCGAGGCCCTGGCCGAGGAGATCGACGAGGCCGTCCGCGACCGCGTGCTCCCCCTCCTGGACCAGAAGGATGCAACCCCCCGCATCCGCTTCGAGCCCCCTCCTAAAGACTAAAAAACACGTTTTTTCAGTTAGTCCCTCGACCTGTTGAGTAGAAAGGGTCGGAGGATTGCTGTTGGCGAAGATCATGCTGGTAGGTGGAGCCCCTCCACTGAACCTCGACATCCTCGAAGGCAAGCTCAACGAAGTGGGCCTCTTTGTGGAGGCCCACGTTCACACGGTGCCGACGGTCGAGGTCATCCCCCCCGGTATCGATGCCGTCGTCGTCCTCACCTCCATGTGTTCTCACGGCTTATCCGGAACAGCGAGCGCCCTCGCCAAAGAACATGGCATCCCCCTCGTACTGACGACCCACAAGTGGTCGGCGGCGTGGCCAGCCTTACAACGAGTGCTCGGCCCCGAGGGCATCCTGCCCACCATATCGGATGAAGACGCGACACGACTGCACGACAGCCGTGTCTATCAGCACATCGTGAATCTCCTGGTGGAGTTCGTGCAGCAGGGTCAACCACGTCCGCACCAGGGGAAGGTTCTTTCGGCCATCCGTGACGAGTTCGGCCCCGAGACCAAGCTATCCCGTGAGACCTACATCCGTGCTTGGAATGAAGCCAAGTACGGCCCCCCGCCCAAGGAGGAACCCATGGCCAGCGAGCCCCAGCCCATCGATACCACGGTTCTGTCGGACTATCTCATCGAGATCATCCGGGAGGACCCGGAGTGCATGAAGAACGATGGGCGCCTCACCGACAGCCTCCGCGATCTGTTTCCCAACCGCGAGCTACCAGAGAAGAAGGTGTTGAAGCGCCACTTCGACCAAGCTCGAAGCCACCTGATGGCGGAGTGGTACGAGGCCAACCAGCGCCCCAAGCGGGGAGAGGACAAGACTGAGATCAAGCGGAAGCTCATGGAGACGAAGCACCGCTGGCTCGTCGGCTGGGTCCGCGAAGTGGGGAAGGCACCGAGCCGGAAATCGATCCAGACGCGCTGCAAGGCGATCTTCGGTTCGTCAATCCACAGCGACTACATCCGTGCCGCCATCGCCGAGGCCAAGTCGGCGGGGGTTCCTGCCGAAGGCCCCCTGGGTGTCCCCGAGGCGTTCCTCCTCTACTCAAAGCTCTGTGACGAGCAGCGGGTGGAGACGCCCCTGTTCAACAACCCCGAGGGGATGCGCTGTGCCATCCGGGCAGAGGCACTGGAAGGGGCCTTCCAGATCGATGACCCCAAGCGACCGGGCCACAAGCTGTGGCAGGTGCCCCGCGAGACGGTGGAAGCCCTCGTCCATGCCGAGGCGCACCCGGAGGGAAAGGCGGACCTGGAGATCGAGGTCGCCGACAAGGCGGAGGAGCCGGAGCCCCCGAAGGCCCAGGAGCCCGAAGTCCAGCCCGAGCCCGCACCTCCCGTTCAGACGGAGGATACCCGCGAGGTCATCACCGACCTGTGGGAGGGGAAGCCCGGAGAGCGCATCACCGAACTCGGTGACCTCATCCGCGGGGCCAACCACCTCGTCGGTCTGGCGAACAAGACGCTGAAGGAGGTCCGCAACGAGGTGCAGTCCCTCCGCAAGGAGAACGGCGAACTCCGCGACCGCGTGGCGAAGCTGGAGAGTGCGAGCCGCCAGGTTCACGGCCCCTACCTCGATGCCGTGGCCTCCAGTGAACTCGACGAACTGCTGAGCGATGACCCCATGCCTCCCGCGTTCGACAACCTCTACGAGAGCCAGCGGGAGACGAGTGGCGCTCTAGCCCACATGGTGAAGATGCTCCTCGACCTGCAGGAGAAGATGGACAAGGTCCCGGAGGGCGCCCCGTCGGTTCCAGCCGTTCCGATGAGCGACGTGGGGGCAGCCCTCGGAGTCTTGATGCAGACGGGGGAATGCACGTTGCATTTCCGCAGCAGCGAGCCCTCGGACAACGAGGAGTAGGATGGTGGACGCGCTCACCAACCACGAGATCAGCCAACGTGTTCTCGAACAGTTGCGCGAATGGCCCGACCGCGTGTTGGAGCCCCATCTGATCATCGCGATGCTCCGCATGGCCTACAGCGAGGACATGCTCCCTCCCGACACCATGCTGCTCCCCCTCGTCAACCGCACCATCGAGGCGGTACGCCGGGAGTGGATGGTGGGGGGTGAGGTGGCCCACGCCCAAGTAAACGACGGCATCCTGGAGGCCCGGGAAGGCTTGAAGCGCTTGAAGAAACGGTGGCTGCGTCGGTGGTTCGAGCAACTGGTTCTCGAACGGCGCCCCTTCCCGACCTACAAGGCGGTCAAACACAGGGCCGAGCAGATCTTCGGCAGTGGCGTCAGCCAGTCGTGGATCACCCGTGCTCGCAAGCAGGCCCAGGAGACCGACCCCCCACGTCCTATCCCCCCCACCGTTCGCACGTTGCAGACGGGAATGGACATCTACCGAGAGATCAGTGCCCGTCTGGGGCACCCACCCGAGGTCACCTCCCTCGCTGAGTTCGGACTTCGCGTCCGGGATGGTGAGATCCCCGGGGCCTTGAAGAAGGTCGAGGACGGTGTGCCGGTCTGGGTCTTCACCCGACACGGGATCGAGACGGCGGTTCGCCGTGAGATCGACAAGAGGGCACGAGAGGAGTCCACCATGAGTTACCCCGAGTTCTGTCAGAAGGTTCGCGCCTACGCGATCCGGCATCCGGAACGGCTACTGGACCTCGTTGACTTCGAGGAGTCCGTTCGCGATGAGGTGCCCCTTCCCGACGAGGTGTCGCACATGGACCTGTCCAAGCTCATCCAGCAGACGGTCTCGGAGCTTCGGGGGGAGTGGGTGGAGGTGACGAAGCAGCCGCACAAGCGGAGGGGGGACAACGACGCCCTGCGGAAGCTGAAGCGGAAGGTGACCCTCGACATCTACCAGCGCGACCTGGAGAAAGGTCAGACCCTCATGGGCTACCGCGAGGTCAGGGCTCTCACCCGTGAGATCTTCGGCACGCCGGTCCGCAACGAAGACATCAAGGAGATCCGCGACAGCCTGACCCAGAAGAAGGAGAACCAGGGCGAGGCCCCCGACGGCTACGTCCGCGGCCTGGGACGGGCCCTGGCCATCTGTCAGGAGTACAGCAAGGAGAAGGGGCACACCCTGGGGGGCGACTCCGTGGGGTGGCTCTCCAGCATCCTGCGGGATGGTGCCATCGAGGGGGCCTATCAGGGAGAGGGCCCCAACCAGACGCAGTGCTGGTTCGTCCCTGTCGAGGGCATCCACCGCTGGGTCGACGAGGCCAGCACGGAGCCGGATACGCCGGAGGAGAAGCCCGAACCGCTGACGTGGCAGGAAGCCTTCACCCGCTACCAGGACCTGTGCAAGGAGGCTGGCGTCGAGCCGGTCTTCCGAGCCAAGCGGGCCATCGGCCACGCCCTGCGGGCGGGGGAGTTTCCCGGTGCCGAGATCGCGAAGCGGCCCGGGGTGCGAGGCCCCGGCTCCTGGTGCGTCCCCGAGGAGGCCGTGCAGGCGTTCTTCGACGCCAGGCACAACACGGAAACGGTGCAGGCCGAGCCCGAGCCTCCGAACGAGCCCCAGGAGGAGGTGGTGGAAGACACCACGCTGCAGGCCGAGGTCGAACGGCTCCAGGAGGAGAACCGCAAGCTGCGCCTGGAGAAGGAGACACTGGAGGTGGGCCAGAGGCGTCTGACCCAGGAGAAGGAAGAGGTGGAGAAGCGCCTCGCCAAGCAGATCCTGGAGGAGGGCGACCTCCACGACAAGCTCAAACAGGAGCAGGCGGCCACCATCGCCGACCTCGACAAGAAGCTCCTCGTCGCCGAGGAGGACCTTCACAAGGCCGAGGCCCGTGTCGCCGAACTCCTGGCCGAACTGAAGCGCCTCGGCCCCATCGACGAGCAGGCCAAGGCGGTCGCCGTCCTGCTGCGTTCGGGGATGAACATCCAGGTCACCGTGAAGAACTAGGGGGCCCCGTGAGCGTCCATGTCGCCATCGCCTCGATCCAGGGGCACCCGATCCATGTCGAGTACGAGCCCGTCACGGATCTGTGGGCGATCCAGGTGAATCCTGGAGACGCCACGGAAGAGACGACAGGCGAACACGTCGCCGACCTGTTGGAGCGACACGCGGACACCGACGACCCTCTCTACCGCTCCCTCTACTACGCCGCCCGCAGCGGCATGAACCCGGCGCTGATGCCGGGCGTGAGGAAATGATGCCGAAGTACGTGATGGTTCGGGTGGGGGGGGCGAGAGTACCCCACGTTGCCGGGGGACGAGAAGGACCCTCGGCAGCACTTCATCGAGAACCGCGTCGTGAGGCTCCTGCTGAAGACCTCGAAGCTGGATCTCAACGACCTGGCGGAGATGTACCACATGGGGATGTTCTCGCAGCAGGAGTACGCCGAGTTCTACACGATGCTCGGGTACACCCTCGACGGCTTCATGGAGCTTTCCATCTTCTCCGACATGGACATCGACAACCCCGAGGAAGGGTAAGGTCCCTGTGACCTGTGGGAGACCCCATCGACGATGCACGCCGAGGAACGAGTCACCAATGACGGCCGGCACATCATTCGTGTCACCTTCCAGCGGGAAGGGGAGGAGACGGGCCTGCCGGTCATCGTCGCCACCTACCATGTCCTCACCCCCGACGACTTCTCGATCCTCGACGGCCAGCACGTCATCGAGTTCCTCGCTTCGGTGGACAAGGACACGTTGGAGCCCATCCCTCTAACGCCGCAAGAGAAGCGTCGTGTCTTGTCCGTGGTGACCTCCAAAGCGGCGGAGCACGACCCCGACTGGTAAAAAAACTGGCGAAGCTCGAAGCCCCTACGAGTAGAAAGTGGTGGAGGTCGTCATGAAGCGCAGTGACATCGAAGTTGGCAAGGTCTACGGCAGCCGTCCCTACACACCCCCCGAGCACCGTGAGGTGTTGGACATCTCCCCCAACGGCGAGATGGTGAAGTTCTGCATCACCTTCGACAGCCGGACGAAGCGCAACCGCCAGGGCCAGACGAGAAGCATGACCACGAAGGCATTTGCCCGTTGGGCTGGCGAGACTCCGCCGGGCCCGCGCACCGTCCCCAACGGAGACGAGGTCACGGCCAGCACCTGTGCGAAGAAGGTGGCCGAGTCCGGTGAGCCGGGCATTGCATCCAAGGTGTCCCCGGTGCCGAACGCCTGCCAGGAGGTCGAACTCGACCCGAGTTTGACTGCAAACGCCAAGAACCCTCACCCCTACCACTACCCCGAGTGGCTGGTGAAGGAGCTTCGTGGCCACTTGACGGGGCGCGAGCCGGAGATGGGTGTCCTCTTCCGTGCCCTGCAGGAAGGCAAGGGGTACAAGGACGACCTGTCGCTGAAGCTCCCGAGGAACGCTGGATCGGTGAGAACCTCCATCGAGGACATCCTCGGCTTCCACGTCAAACTCCTCCGCAACCGGGCTGATGAGCTTGAAGCGTTGAAGCACGTCCTGGCACGCTTCGGTGAGATCGAAGACTCGCTTGCTGCCGTGGTGCAAAAAACCGTCAAGTTCCGCCCTTCGGTGTCCGTCGATGTGGCCTGGAGCGGCGGCCCTGGTAGCAGGGCGACCAAGACCAAGACTGTCGAGGTGGACGGCTACTACAGCGGCGATGACGAGATCCGCAAGGTTCTTCAGATCGACGGCGAGAACGTCTACTACCAGATCGTCAAGTCGTCCAAG
>Ga0180433_10004388_pt1 | contig 19852 bp, 35 predicted proteins | sample SS_ome_8_FD_132980 | JGI IMG/M metagenome (GOLD analysis project Ga0180433, IMG submission 132980) | Hypersaline lake sediment archaeal communities from the Salton Sea, California, USA - SS_1_D_1 metaG | ecosystem: Environmental > Aquatic > Non-marine Saline and Alkaline > Hypersaline >... | reverse complement strand
CTTATAGTATTGATGTAAAGCATTCTTTCTTTGCTTTGTCATTTTAATCTTAAGTGACTTTGCTTTTTTCTTAATCTTTTTTCTTGTTGCCACTTGTTACACATCCCAAACAATCATTGCACACCAATCTTTTATGATAATAGTACATATCACCATTACAGTTTGGACATTGTTTGTAAATCTTAAAAGTTTCTAATATGTTCTTTATAATCTGATTCATTGTTATTTCACTGGCATGTTCTTATATTTTGTTTTCTTCATGCCTTTTACCTTCCATCCTTTGTTTGTAAAATGGTATTTTACCCATCTTTTATTCTTTGGATTAAAAGATTGAAATGTTGGCATGTTATAAAACCTTAAAATTCATAAAAATGTTTTTGTTTTTTAGAATAACCAAATCTTGCATTTTTGTGACCATGCCTTTTTGCATGATTTCTTGCATATTGGTAAGTCTTGAATCCAACATATCTAATATTTCGTTTTACCAATATATCACCTTATAAACCAATATATTTCTTGAATCGTTTTGAATTGTATCTTGGATTATCCTTTTTAAAAATACGATTTCATCTATTATATTCACTTTTTCTTTTTGCTTTCGGCAACTTCTTTAATGTATTACCAATAGCAACATAATGTTTTCTTGTATATGTTGACATAATCTAATCACTTATTATGAATATTTATTTTTCATCCTATTTAATATTTATTCATAATAAAATGCTTTGAGAATACCATACACCATAACGATGATACCGATAAAACTAAAAAATTCTTGCACATATGGAAGATTATAAGTTCTAATAGTAATACTGAAAGCAAGAAAATCAATACCACCAAATAACATAAACAATCCACCACTGTAAGGCATGTAATGGAATGTTTTTCTATCCCCTTCCATTGCAGGAATACTATATCCTATCCACATGAAAACAGTGAATAAGATAAGTTCTATCAATATCACAAATTGTGTTGTTTCAATTCCGATATTATCACTTCCCTTTATTGCATTATATCTATTTAATTCCTGTCTAACTATTTGTCTAACAGTATCACAATCACATCCACCACTACTGATATAAGTAGTAAAAACAAAAGTATCTGATTGGTTAATACTTCCATTACATGAACATGTCACATACCAATGATAAAGAGTATTATCACTTAAATTATCATTATAAAGAACATGTGTAAAAGTACCATTAGTCAATCCAACAGAAACATTTGTACTATTAACATAAACATCAAATTCATTGTATAAACTGATATTCACCCAATCAAGTAATCCACAACTACTATTAACATCAACAGATAAGTTTACATTATTATAATTTATTCCTGTACTTCCATTAACAGGAGTGAAATTTGACATAATACAGTTGCATCCACCAAATATTTCTTTCCCAAAAACGAATGATGGTTGACCACTGGATTTATAACTTCTTATCCATATTCTATCAATTTCAAGTGTATCATAGTTTGCATTAACATGTCCACCATAATGAATTAACATGTAATTTAATATATTTGTTTGTGTTTTTGTATATTGAGTAGTTGTTTCTTCAATATAATATGCAGTAGTACCTTCTTTTCTAATAGTATAATTAACAGTATCAGAATGAGAATAATAATTTGCACCTTTATTATAACAGGTATCATCTTCCCATGCAATTAAACTTCCCCTTTCACTATTCCAATTATCTGTAAATCCTAATCCCAAATCATAACCACCACTATCGTTTGTAGTTCCGAAAAGTGGATAATAAGCACCTTGTGGTGCTTTACTACCACCACTATCGAATGTTAGGTTGTTTATTATTACTTCAAAATCTGTTTGTGGTGGATTCATATCAATTACTTCTAATCCTGACCATGCAGTTATTGTACTTGTATCAGTATCACTATCAGTCATTCCAATAACACCATTTGTTTCATAAAAAGTATCACCATTATCAGTTCCAACTTCTTTATAATTATATTTACCACCTGTTAACACATTTCCATTATCGAAATCATCATAAAAATAGAATGTATCAAAAGGATTACTTTCACTTGTTTTTATTGTTGGATTTCCATAATAAAGATAAATCGTACTTTCATTATAAGTATTATTTACCCAAACATCAATGTATTCGCCATTAATGTTTCTTTCAATCCAATAAGGAATAAGTCCTGTTTCACTTCCATTTGTAAACCTTATATCCGAAAAATTTAATAAACAATTACCATTTAAATGAGTATCATAACCAATATCATCATATCCAATACTTATTTTTGTTTGAAAATTTCTTATTTTATTTGTTATAGTTATCTCCTTTTTATAATTCCAACCACTATTCCACCATGCAAATTGTGTTAATTCCTTGTTATCAATCTTTGGAATCAAGTCAATACTCAATGGTTTATCACTTGCTTTTAAATCTGCATGATAATCAACTAACAAGTATTTACTGTTTTCATCAATGATACTGTAACCAAGATTACTTAACCTATCAGTATTTCCTTTTTCAACATGTAACCTGTAATCAATCTTATCAGTGAAACAATCACATCCATAATTCTGTTTAGGTATAATCAATGGTAAATGAAGTTTACCACAAAGTAATTCTTGTGTATATCTTGGATAAGAAACATTTTTAAATCCATATTTGGTAACATCTATTGTTTCAGTGACAAGAATAGGATTCTCATAAGCAAAAACAGTTGGTGATATCATACTGAATAATAGCATACACAAACAGAATAAGATAAAACATTTTTTAAACTTCATAATCTAACAATCCATTAGTTTTCATTCTTTGTTTCTTTTTATGGAATGTTAGGATTGCTTTATAGTATTGCAATCCTTTCTTTTTTCCATATTTTTGTATCATTATTTTTTTAAGTATTCTTTTGTTTTTTAAATATTTAAGATTTTCCCACATTATCAATATCCCCAATTATTAAATAAATAATCATTGAATATTCTTTTTGTTATCTTGAATATTGAATAGATAATATAGATTCCTGCAATGAATCCGAAACCAAGTAATAATCCTAATAGAAACATGTTCATTTTTTCAACTCTTTTTTAAACCAATCACAAAGTCTTTCATATTGAGTTGGTTGATTACTGTATTGTTTCCTTCGTTTTTTCTGATAATACTTTCTTTTGACATTATAGACAATCTTATGACCACCTGCTTTATAATACCATCTTCTTAAATCACCGAACAAATACTGTAAATCTCTTATCATTCCCATTATTTCTTACCACCTTTCTTTTTGAATTTATCCAATCCTTTCATAGTGAAAATATCAACCACATAATCACCACTATACATCTGGAAAAATGGTTTCCCATACATGGTTTTCTGTCTAAACTTTACAGGTCTAAATCGTTTATCTTGTATAATCAATCGAAACAAATCAGCAAATCCATCATTATCAGTGTCAATATAAAGATTTTCACAAACAATGTTAATATCAGTATTCTCGATGATTCTTACATCAACCTGTCTTTCAAATTGAGTTGTATAATAAAAATTAACACTTCTATGTCTTGATTGCAACACAAAATATGACATTAACAGGTTTTGGTCTTTTCCATGCCTTCTTGCATCACAAATCATATGGAGTTCATCAATCCCGATAACACAATTTTCAAGTTCAACATCAAGTTCAACCAGTTTTTTAACATCAATTATCTCATGTGGAAAAAACACTTTATAATTTGTATAAATCTTTTTTCCTTTCAGATATTCCATGAGTAACAGCATGGTCATAACCAGTGTTTTACCACTGCCTTTTAATCCTTTTATTCCTACCACAAGATTATTCTGTTTTTCATTAAATACTCTTTGAATCATCTAATCACATCTGAAAATCTCAATATACTTTGCAAGGTTTCCAGTTTTCTTCAATATACCCCTAACTGTCATACTTCCATCGTTATGATGTTCATGTTTCCAAGTACCAAACTTGAAATCATTTGGATTATGATAACATCTGGTTTTGAATCTCATTCTTATGCACCATAGTAAACAGATTATTTCATAAATGGTTGAATTGCTTTTTCCAATTCATTATCATCATCCATTTCATTCCTTGATTTAAGGATGTCAACAAGTTCCTTACTCGATTGTCCACCTTCTGAAAGTTTATAACGAACAAAATTATCAAGAAGTGTCTTAATACATTTGACATCATATTTTTCTGCCAGTGTTTTAAGAATAGTCAATGCTATTACTTGATTTGGTGTTAACCTTGTTTTTGCATGTATGAACTTATCATCTAACCATGTCTTAATGATTTCTTCGATGTTTTCCCCTTCGGATGTTTCATTTTCATCTTCGACATCATTAAAGATATTATTGTTTTGTAATGCTTCTTTTACATCTTGTGGAATCTCATTGTTTATTGTTTTATCCTTTTGTTCTTTCATAATATCACATCACATATAATAAATACATTCTTATTCCAAAGATAACTGCATTAGCAATCAATAATAGGATAATAATAAGATTTGTTTTATCCTTATCCAATGCAACCAATACTCTATACAAGGTATGATTCCAAAGTAGATGTAATGCCCTTGCAGGTATTCCTTCATTGCAATCCTTAAAATACAATGGTTTCTTATTTCCATACTTATAAAATACTGTTGGAATGAATCCATCTTTTGAAGGATAAAGGAATACTGCCTTTGAATCAACATCATATTTTTTGTTATCATATTCAAAATATTTTTGTTCAAGGTCAATACTTGTTGTTTCCACAACTTTATTATCATGTACTATATTTACTTCAATCTCTTTAATCAATTCCATCTGTTATCACATTCCAAAAAATGTCATTGCAAACTGTATTATTGCCAATACAAAAACAACTACTACAAGTTGAATGATGTATTTACTTCTATCTTCATTTTGGCACTCAATCAAAATATTGAAGATGTCACCACCGATATAGTTTTCAAGTTCATCACTGGTTAATCCTGTATTCTTTTGCAATGTTTTCATATCGAAAGGATTAGGATTTCCTTCAATGTAAAATGCTATTTGTTCAAGTTGTCCTCGTATCTCTTTGAAATAACAACAATCACCTTTTATAACATATGTTTCATCATTTATGTTAAATTTCCTTGTTGCATCGGTATGAAATTCTTTTATCTGATGGTTTTTTCCAATAATATAAGCAATAAGGTTTCTTGTTTTATTCACTTTTTGTTTTGGTTTTTGTTTCTTTTTCAGTTTTAATTTTTTCATAGTATCACATTTTATTTTTATAACCAATCTGGAATAATCAAATCAAGTATTTGTATAATAGTATGTGCTAAATCTTTCAAGTATGGATATATACCAATGAAAAATGCTGTATTCATGGTAAACATCACAATGTTCATACCAATCTGAACTTCAACTGGTATATGTGGAAAATTAAAAAATGCAACATTCAACAGGAAAAGAACCATGTTAACAGCATTACCAAAGAATGATGCCAGTTGTGTCCACCAATCTTCATTTTCCTGTATTGCCTTATCAACATCACTTTGGTTGATATAGATAGTTCCTTTATCACCTTCTTGTTTCTTAATTCCATCAACAATATCATCTGCCATTGTTTGTTCATTATAGATTAATCCACTGCATGTATAAATGACAACCATCACAAACATCCAGAATATCAAGAATTTCTTTGGAACTTCCATATTATTCCCCATTACCACCTATTTTATTGGAAACCTGCCAAGCTACAATCATAGTGAAAGCAAACACAAATAATACAAGTGTCCAAAGTTCAAATAGTTCAAGATAAATGTCGATTGCCAATCCTATGATTCCTAACATGGTATAAACAATACCATCAATCTCTTTTTGTGTTTTGAACATTCCCTGAAAAGTATTTAAACCAGTTCCCCAAACAAAACTTGCATAAAGTGGTAAGAATACAAGGAAACCAATAATGATTATACCTATAAAGAATTGGAAATCTTCATCAAAATTTTCATCAAGCAATGTTGCCAAATCATCACCTTGCACTTCTTTATCATCTTCTTGGAAATTAGTATCACCAACAGTAAAAGTCTTTTCATCCAATACTTCATATTCATTACTTGAAGTATAATACACAAGTTTTACTGAATACAATCCTGCATTAACATAATTTACTTCAAGTTCCCCTTGTGGACTGTTACCAATGAAATAAGGTGACATACTTGAATTACCAAATACGATATACACATCACCACCAAGAAACATATGACTATAACCGATAGTTACATATGCTTGTGCAATACTACTTCTTTCAGTAAATTCAAGTTCATAATGGTCTTTATCAGTTGTAATATAGTTATTGTAAGTATTCATCCCGACATATTGAACTGTTTGGTCAATTGCTATATAATTATCGTTTCCTTCATTGACACATAACCAAATATAATAAATACCTTGAAATGGAATACTATAACTCATTCCTATTTCATTGTTTGTTTTGATTCCATCTTTGATAATCCATGTTTCCCCTTTAAGATTTTGTTCTTTTGTATAAAGGATTATTCCATCATAGTTATCATAATATGTTTTATTATATAACCATCCGATATTAAAATCTTGGTTAACTTGTGTATTTTTTGGTGATGTCCAAATCTGTCCATTATAATCAGTATCATGTGAAAGATTACTTACACTAAAATTAAATGATGTAACATTCACGCCACTTCTTATAATATTAATCTGCCAGTCACCATCATGTGTTTGTTTAGGAATGAAACTTGTAGTTCCTACAAAAGTGTTAATGTTATAACCACCATTACCAAATTCACCACCTGTATATTGTGAATCATAATTTCCATCACTATTTGAATCATGCCAAAGTTGAAGATAAGTATTATAATATTCTCCAACAGTATATTGGAATGTTATGGTATCATATTCATAAAATTGTGTTTTACCAGTTGGTACTGCATGGATGGTATCATCATATTCAAGGTCACTTTCAACTCTTGAATCATAATAAAAACACATTCCTAATCCAAAACTGTAACCACTTCCACCATTATATTCCCCATCACCGAATATTGCATTATTATTATGATATTTAAATGCACCACCTTCCATGTTCACACCTAATCCATACCAGTATCTATCTAACCAGTCTTTTCCATCACATTTAAATTCAAAAACTGGTTTTTCATCAGTTAAATCTTTGTTTATTCCTGTCCATCTAAGTGTATAACCAGTTCCATCACTAAATAAATAATCAGGTCTTGAACAATCTTTTCCATTGACATATAATTTGTAATCATTTTTTGTACTTGAACAATAAGTATATTGTCCATTATCAATAAATAAATCAACAGCTTTTATGGTAACACTAACAGGAACATCATACCTGTTTTCAACATACCTGTTATTAGATGGAAGATTCATATAACTACCTTTACCACCTTCGCAAATTTGCTCATAATCAGATAAATCACCATATCCACTTCCTTCATAACTTCCACCCTCATATGCAGAAATATCAGTATCATACACATATAAATCTGGATTTTCATATCCTTGTGTTGTATCAATGAACATTGTTCTTGTAGCATCATATGAAGTAACAACATATTCCATAGTTGGTTGTGTTTGTGCAAGTAATGTTAATGTTTCACTATCAAAATTTATTTGATACATTCTACTATTTCCACTTGAACTTGTAAATAAAATATAATTACCATCACTTGTAACTGTTATACTTTCACTTGTACTTGAAATAGATGAAATATTTATTGCATAATCTATACTTAAATCATCAGAATCAACGATAACATAATAATATTCATGTGGTGTATCTTCATTATAAACTACTAAATGTAATCCATTATTTAACCATCTGAAAAATTCATGTTTTACAAATGGTGCATAAAATTTTATTCCAGTATAATTAAATAGTTCTTGTGTAAAATTAACACTTGTATTTGTAAAACTATTCCCATCTACTTTATGTAAATAATGTGCATATTCATTGTCAATTTTATAAGTTGTTATAAAATCGATATTGCTTTCATATTGATTAAATGCACATGAACCAGCATAAGACCCACTTGGACTTAAATCTTCCGTATAAACAAGATTACCATTTTCAAGGTTATAAACATTCATACCACCATCTTGTGAAACACTTGCAAATCTTGTAGCATCATAGTTTACCACATAAAGAGAATTTTCTGAACTTCCAATGTTTAATGTTTGATAAGTAGTGTTATCTGTCCAATCAACATATCTAATATCATATGGTTGACCCTTGGTTGCAATAATACGATTTTGGTATGCAGGTATCGGTAAAACAATCGCAACATCATCAGTTGTACTTGAACCTGTAAAAGTAAGGTTTTTATAAATGGTAAAATCATTAGCATTATAAATTTCAATATGCCTTCCATTGTGTTGAACAAAAACATATTGACCATCATTTGATAATGCCCTGCCATAATATTGATGTCCACCATCACCTGAAAAATCTTCTTTTTTGCTAACGAAAGTTAATCCAACATCTGCATTAACAATACTAAAAAGACCAACAGATAATAGCATAAAAATAATACTTACCATTATGATTTTTCTTTTAATCATACTAATCCATTAACAATCTATCGTTAATAGTATTTAAAAATTTTCCATTAAAAAATGAAAAGAAAAAGTTGCATCATACAATCTATAATACAATGTATGATGCAATAGATTATTGAAACCAGTATAAAGTGTTAATACACTTTCACTTTGTAAAAGTGTTTAAACACCACTGGATTTCATAATCTTATACAGGAAACCAACAATGATTAGAATACCACTCACTGAAAGGATGGCAATTTCAGTTGTACTGAAATTAGTTGAATCACTTTCCATTGAGTTGAGTTGACTAAAAATAGTTGGCATCAAGGCAGTTGCCACAAGAACTGCAACCAGTAAGGAAACAATCCAATCTGTATGTTTACGACCTTTTGCCATAAGTGTTTTTCACCCATACATACTTTTATCATTAATAGTATATAAATATTTTCCATTTAAAGTATTAATGGTTTAGTATTAAAATCATCCAGTATCTTTCGTTTGTCATAAGTTGCCCTTATACTTTTTCTTTGCACATCAGTTGAAACAAATCTTTTATGTCTTACAAAAGATGTTTTAATAGTATTGAATCGTACATTATCGGTTTCCAAAGTGAAACCACTTAAATCATCCAAGAATAATGCTTTCTTAAAATCTTGTTCATCAAGTCTGTCTTGAAATCTACTGGTGAATCCTTTTGCTTTTACTTTCACATCACCATTAGGTGTAATAATACAATAAGTCTTTGGTAACAAAAAATATCCTTTTCTGAATGAATACTCTTTTTTCATGTCACCAAGTTTATCACTGGTATGTAAATATCCATCAGTAAACAGTGAATCAGTATCGCAATACGATACCATCTTTCCTTTATTAATCAGTTGTTCAATAAAATGATATAATCGAAGTTGTGCTAATGCAGTAACATGAATACTAATTTGTGGAATAAAGAAATTCCCCTTGCTTTCAGTTTTCACTTTGAACAATCCTGTATCTTCATCCACTACATCAGTTATCTCATAATCCTTCATCTGTTTAGGATTAGTAAATTTCATCAACATTTCACTATCTTGACTTTGTGCAAACTTCCCATATAATGAGTTAAGCATAAGTTTAGCAAGAATATAAGAAGGTGTCCCACTTTTTGATTTCCTTTTCAACTCATAAAAATTATTCACATAATCCTTGAATAGATAACTTGATTCAAAAACAAAACTTTTTTGTGGAATAATCTTATATCCAAGTTCCATTGCTTTACGAAGTTGGTGATTATCCCAATAACCACTGAATTTACCTGTTGGAAATATCAGTTTATTATGTCCACCCATATCTTTTTTATATGGTAACACTGGAATATAAATATCCTTTGGACAAATAACCTTGCATTTAGTGATACCAATATGTTCTTTAATGGTATTCTTATCTGGATTCTTAATTGTCTTTGGTTTACCAACAGGAAAACGATTATTGAACATAACATAAGGATAAAGACTATTGATGTCATAACATCTATATTTGCCTTCTGGAAGATATAATCTAAAAATTTCAGTCCTTCCACCATAATAAGCAATCTTCATTTCATCATTCAAATCCCTGTCACTCATAAATAAATCTCTTTTCAAATAACCTTTTTGAAATGTTCTCATACTTGTTGATGCAATAGTCAACCCAAGTTTACCATTATTATCATTTATTAGATTATTGAATTTAGTTAAGACTTCATGTAATCCAAATACATCATTTTTAAGGTAATCATGGAATCGTTTATCATCCTGTTTATACAACCGATATAAATATTCATAATCCCTTTCATCGGTTTTCTTATCCATAAAATTCAATTTCTTATGGACAACATCAAAATCCTTTGTCAAATCATCAAGTTTAAAACGAAGTAATGAAACCGAATCAACAAACTTGATAACATCACCATGAGTATTTCCTTTACTATCAGTATAATATCTTTGATATACTTTTAACAATAAACATCTACTGCCTTGAAATATCATATCAAATTTATAATCCATGTTCTTTAATACATCCACAAGAAAATTAAAATCAAATCTTCCACCATTATGAGCATAAACACTGATTCCCCTATATTTATGTCGTAAAATAAAAGTAAGGAATTTTTTAATACAATCCTTCCCAAGAAACTCAAAATAATCCTGTCCATCAAAGAATCCTAAAGCATAAGGATGAATCCAATTATATGTTTCAATGTCAAATACTGCAAATCTTCCAGTGGAACTTTTTATTGGTGATAATTTTTTCTTCATTATTAACTTCCTATTCTGTTAACACCAATTCTGTATTTTGCTTTCATATATTTTTGTTTACTGATATAACTTTTATTATTCCAAAGATAAAAACTTATCCTTTCTATAAAAATGTTATGGTATGAATCAATTTCAAGTTTGTTCTTATAATAATCAGTAATCTCTTTAAATTCCTTTTTTAAGATTCTGAAACCACTTTGATTTGGAATAACAAAACCAAAAGTCTTACCACTTTGCCAACCATCATAATCTGAATAAAAATAACAACTAACATGTGCATACAGATTTTGTGTACTTCCAAGATTATATTTCTTTGAAATCTTCCTTAATTCAGAATGAATACGATAAAATGTTTTCCATGCAGAAATCAACCAAATATCAACACTTGATGGATGAACTAACCTTTGATTAACATACCAAGTGATAATATGATACACTTTTCTTCTATCCCTTGTCAATCTGAATAATTCAACCTTTGCTTTATTGTTTGCAATCCAGTAATCAAGATTGCGAAGTTTTCTTACTTGTTCATCACCTAATACTTCATCAAATACAGGTGAATAAAAAACAGTTTTTCCTGTCACATCTCTTGTTCTTATAATTTGGTTTCCTTCACTAAACAGCATTTCCCTAACATCTTTTGCAAGTTCCTGTATTGTTCTTTTCTTTGAATAATATCCATGTCCTGTTGCTTGGTGTAATGTTGCATCTGGATGTTTTTCAAAATAATTATTTATTCTTTTAGCATATGATTCAGAAACATATTTTTGAGTTAATGTATTATACCATTTACCATCTTTTTTGACAACTGGTTTAGTCTTTCGTTTTTTCTGTAATCGTTTTTTCAACTTTGCTTTTTTCACTTGTTGTTTCTTTTTGTATTCTCCATGTTTCTTTTGAACTTGAATCTCATCCATTTTCAATAAATCAAAGATTGCCAATTGGTCATGTTTCCTTGCAAGTTTCAATGCTTTCTGTTTTTTCTTTACCACTGCATTTTTATCAATGTACAACTTACCAGTTTTCTTATCTAACCATCCACCTGCATAACCAGTGTAATCATTTTTTCTGAATGATAACTTAATCTTTCTTATTGTATCATTATTGGTCTTTGAAACAACATATCTTTTGTTTTCAGTTGGTTTAAACTGTCTTATCTTCCCTTTTTCAATCTTTACAGTAAAACCATCTGGATGTTTTTTAGCATAAGCAATCAATCTTTCAGCAAGTGACTTTTTCATGTTATCACCATAAACCATAATCTTTTAAATAAATAGCAAGTGATTTAGAATCCTTAAATGGATAATCCAATAATTTACATATTTTAAAACCATGTTCTTGTGCAAGAATACTATGGAAAACTTCATGTGAAATAGTCTTTGCACATTGTGTTACAGTATCAATCTTGTTTTCTTTGCAAAGTGTCTTTAACCATTTCCCACTTAACAATCCTATTATATTTGTCCTGTAATCAAATTGTGCAACCACACCTTTTTGTTCATTGAAAAATTTTTGCCTTTGTATAATCCTTTGTGCAATCGGTATTGAAATACCTTGTTTGTTCAATAGGCATGTAAATTCATAATATTTCTTTTGCAAGTGTATTTGTGGAAATTTAATTTTTTTAGTCATATATATCTCTTTGTTTTTTATCATTTATATAATTTTCCTGTCATTTTTACATGTTATAACATGATTGATTTTAAAGAATCATATAAGCAACGTTATGTATAATTGATACATTTCCATTATCAATACTACTTTTTTCTTATCCTGTCTATATAATACTTTTTTAAATAATCAGGAAAATCACTTTTTTTAATATATCCATGTTTAACCCATGATTCAAGCAATGCTATTTTTTGTTTCAACAGTTCTTTTGTGTATTCATCATGTGAAACCGATAATTGTGATTGTAGAATAGGTATTTCAAGATTCAACATCTTCATTCTTTCAAAAGGTGAAAGTGAATATACTGCATATTTGTTAAATTGAAGATTTGATTCAGTTTGATTTGTGTGCATCTGCAAAATTCTTGTATAAACATTACTAACAATAATAACAATAATAAGCATCAATCCAACACTTAATATTGTATTATCGAAAGGTGTAAAATCATTAGCAAAACGAAGGATAAGAAACCCTGCCGAAACAATATAAGCAACCTGTTTGAACTTTGCTATTTCACACATGAACAAATCTTTTAATCTTTCTAACATCATATTACATCCAATTTGATACATCGTTCATTTTTCTATTATAATATATCATCTGTATTATAATAGTCATTCTGAATATAAAATTCAATAAGATAGTTATTGTTGAAAACAAATAACCACCACTTGCATATTCATAAGCAAGAAGGATGAATCCACCACATGTTACACCATGCCAAATATAAGAATGTGACCTTACATCCTTGACCTTGTAATTCTTATAAATCTGCATGGTCACAAGTAAAGCAAATAAAGTATTGACAAAGGTTATCACCAAATCATTCATGTTTATCCATCCTTTTTAACAATGGTGACAATAACCTTATTCCCACAATTAGGACATTTGAATATGCCACTGAAAACCTTTTCTGGAAAATGGAAATACATCCTATTTGAAGTTGAATCCCTTGTATTCGACAGTGTGCATATCTTGACCATCTTGTGATTGCATTTATCACATTGTATATCTGCATAATATGTCAAATCTTTCACCTTCCATTAAATACTTCTATTTGTCTTTGCACTAAATGTTATCATCTTTTCATATAGTTTTTCAGTGATAATCACATCAAGTTTATTGTGTTTAAGAATATAATTCAATGAAGGAATATGTCCTGTTAATGCCCGAATCCAGTAATCACCAATAACATGGTTTTTTCCTTCTATTCCAAGTAGTTCACATGCAGTTTCAAGTTTATTCCTATTCAAAGATAACTTGTTCTTAACAAGATAATACAAATCTATATGTTTAATATAACCATATTGGGGGAACGGTATATTCCATTTCAATGCCCTTGTTCTCATATATGGAAGGTCACATCTTGAACCATAATAAGTAACAATAACATCGAATCTTGAAAAATCATGTACTAATCGATTAACCAGTTCCCTATCAAGGTTTTTTGACCTTATCTCTTTTTGTCTTATGACAGATGAATAAATCTTATCCTTCCCATATTCTTTTATTGCATATGAAAGAAGGATTCCATAGTTTGCCTTAAAATTCTGAAATTCTAAATCCAAGAATCCAATCTTCGGTGAATGTCCACCTTGCATTATCTCTTTTTTGTAACAATTTGGATGCTGTTGATATTTCATACCATGTTTACAACGTTGTGTTACAAAAATAAGTAATTCCTGTTTTTTAAGATGAAATGGATTTACCACATTATCAATCTTATCTTCAAGTTTCATTTTATCACTCTTTTTTATCTGTTTGTTTCTTTTTTGGTTGAGTATTTGTATAATCACCATTATTCATTCTTTTTCTTGCAATCCTTCCAAGTAATCTATATCTTATCATCACTTGAAGTAAAGCATTTGCAGTTGTAATGTTCTTATAATGTTCAAAATCTTCTTGTGAAACAAATTTTGTCATATTCACCAATACCCATTATTTTTATTGTTTAAGATGTATAAATCTTTTCCATGATATACTTCTTTGTCAACCTGTAATAAATATTTGGTTAACACTATAAAATATACTGCCATGATTCCCATATGATTAAAATACATCATCAACCATGTTAACATCGAAACCAATGATGCAAGGATGATAGTAAACACTGTTAGATTCATGTTTCACCAACAAACTTTAAAGATAGTTCAATATCCTTTTCACCAATATGTTTAAAGGTATATGTTCTTAATACCCTAATCCATAGACTTGCATCAACAGTTAGGAAATCATGCAGTGAAATATCCTGCAATTTACCATGACAATGTGGACATCCTTTAATATCGAATCGTTGATTTGACTTGTGTACATGTGCAAACGATTTCACTTCAATATACAGATTGCAGTATTTACAATAATATATTCCTTTCATCTTATTTATCCTTCTTTGGAAAATTCTTTCTTGTACAAGATAATTGTTTCAGAAAATCATCAAGAAAATCTTTGACATTAGTTGTTAGTGACATATCAGTTGAAAACATCAAATCAAGGAATCGTTTATCAAAATCCTGTCTTAAAAGATAGTTGCAGAAATTAATGATATATTCCATTTGTTCTAACTGGTTTATTTCACTATCTGTAAGATTTCTTTTAGAATAGTGTGCAATTCTGATAATATACTTTCTGTCTTGTTCAATATTTTGTTTAACAAACAGTACATATTTGAAACTTTCACCTTTCAGCATTATTTTCACCTTTTACCAAAATATTTGTTTTTCCACAATGCCGACATTTTACCTTATATGTTTCACCGATGCGAACTGATTTTGCTATTACAACCATCTTAAAATAAGGCATGATTCCACCACAATGTTGACAATGCAGTTTTGAATCTTCATCCTGCAAGTCATTTGCAAGTTCAAAGATTCCACTATATCCTTCTTGTTCAAAATCAAATAATCTCTTATTCAATCTTTTCCACCAATACAAAGGATTTAATTTATTCCAGTTCAAGACTTCCACATCCTAAACATAACCAAACATTTCCTATAAGTGATTGTGGAAAATGTTGTTTCTTCCCATAGTCCCTTGCATAAATCATCAGTTCCCCACAAATAGGACAAATCTTATCATTATGTAATCGTTTATCAATATCATTATCAAGATAATCACAAATTCTTGATTGAAATATCTTATTCCTTGATTTTATTCTATCTATCAGATTCATATTTATTCATCACCACCATGAAAATGTTTCTGTCTTTGTCCAAAATAAAACCACCAAAGAAAATTATAGATAAGGAAACTTCCGAATCCTATAATAAGTATTGATTCTAAACAAATCCAATGCAATATTCCACAAACAAAAATACCGATTACAGTAAATGTGATAGGATAAAGAAAGAAGGTATCAAATATTTCTTTTATAAATAGAAACCTGTTGAACCATTTAACCTGTTTAATCATCCTGTCTTTCACCTGCATACTTGATTAATGCCTTTCGTTTATCCCCATTGAACAACCGTAAGAACCAACCAAAATGTTTTTTCACTGGTTGACTTGAAACCAATCGTTTACAATGTGGACTTCCCCTTGCAATCTTACCATTGCAATAAGATTTATATTTGCATCCATTACATGTTTCTGGAATCACAATATCACCATACCTATCAATCCAATTATCAAAGCATCAGATAAACCTGCAAGAAAGGGGATTATCATATCCTTGTATCTTTTATTGACATCATATCGAATCAATAAGATGTGTACTAATAGATTAATCAATTGTATCACCCATATCTGTTTTTGTGCATTTTTTGATTTCATAAACTAATTCACTTATGTTTTTGCAAAATATTTTTGAATTATGCCCTATTCTTTCAATTTGCAAAATGAAACCATTGTTTATTTTTTCAATAATAATTGTTTTTTCTTTTTTCATTGAACCACCTTTATAAAATCTTCTTTTGTCAACATATTCAAAGAATACATCATTAAGATTATTCTTTTAACAACATCTTTATCATTCTCAATCTTATAGATGTTATCTAAATTACATCTATTCAAAAAAACTCAAATTTCTGATTAATCTGAATCTGCCATGATTCATCTTTATCTCTTTGACCATCTGCCTTAAAATATTCCCTTCGTATTGGTAAAAAGAATACTGCATCATATGTTTTCATATGATAATACACAAAATTCCACATAGCATTAGCAAGATTATTATTACAACTTTGTGAATAAATGAATATGTCAAATAATGTTCTATCACATAAAGCAAAATCAACTGTTTTATTGATAGTTGATTCAATACATAGTTGTTTTCCAAGAATCCATTTTTGAGCATCAACACTTGCTTTCTGATTAATCGGTAATGGACATTCCCTTGCAGTTTCTTTTAATACATCAACATTATATCGAAGTTTTTTAAGTTCATGTGCTAAACCATATAATGTTGTAGTCTTACCAACTGAATGAGTGCCTATTAATGCTATCTTTTTCATATTGCAACCTTTAAAATCTGATTCCAGAATTTATGAATCTCAATAACTGAATAATCATCATAGTATGATTCATCAATCAACAGGTAACAATCAACTGAATATTCTTTTACTGGAATATGGTTATTATTGTATAATTCAAAATCAATCTTTTGACCATCACAATATACTGACAATTGATTTAATGGTATTGTTTCACCATCAACCATTGTTATCTTTAATGAATCATACTTATAAGATGTCACAAAGATATAATCATAATCATCCAATGTTTGCACAAAAGAATAAATACCAAAACCAATGATTGCAACAATGATGATTGAAACAACCAAGTGTATCGGTTTAATGTAGATTATATCTTCATCATCCTGTTGTTTCATAATCCAATCTCCTGAACAAAGATAATATCAATCTTTTCTGGAACTTTTTTCTTGTGTTTCTTGCAAGTCTTACGATATTTACAATTATTACAATCACACATATTCATTCCAACTGATTGATTTCATCTTCAAGGAATCTTTCCATTTCTTTTTTCGAAATGATGTTAGGAACTGAATGTTGTATCAAATCATGCAATGTCCTAAAAGTGACTTGTTTAGGATGTGATATATCAATCCCTAATCGTTTAAGTTGTTTCTTTATTACTTTTTGTTTTATTCCCATTTTATCACCAAAAGAAAATAGAAGGATGTTGTGTTTATTGAAACATCCCCATTTTAACAAATTCCCATTTACCATCAAGAAGTTTTTTCATATCTTCCACTGATGTAATGAGAACTTCCCCTTCATTTGGAACAAAATACATTGCTTTGCCTTTTTTGGTTAAAAAGACTTCGACATCGTTATTGATGCCTTCATCTGTCTTTAATCCCAAACGAACAGATTTTGCTTTCTTGCCTTTTTGGGTTTTTAATGTCCCATCGACAAGTTTACCAAGTGTTTCACTATTGGTGATGTATGTTTCATCATTCCAATTGATGAATACACCTTTTCCACCAGTACGAATATAACATTCTACATCCTTGATGGTGGTTTCCTGTTTTTGTTGTTTTTTGGTTGCCATGGTTTTTTCACCAAATCCTGTTACTTAATAATATAGTAACTCTTATTATTTAAACTTTTTTATTTATTTCAAGTAATAGTAATATTGCATCCATAAGATTCCATAATCCAACAATCCAACAAAGATAAAGAAAATACATTTCAAGTTTACTGAAATAATAATCAGATAAATTGAATGTCCAATCATCCAAACAATATTTTTCATACTGCAATAATTCCCCGATTGGTTTATCTAAATCTTCAGTATGAAATGATTGATACATTTGCATACTTCCACCTATGATAAGAAATATCAATGCTGTTATCAAATATGGAGTTATCGTTTTCATAATACATCATCTGTAATATAATCGAATGTTATTAATGAAGAAAAAGTAAATAGTAATGCAAAGAATACATAAAGCATGTGATAAGTTCCTTCTATGCCATAACAACTGAAACATCTATACATGCAATCATTACTTAAATCTTTGAATAAGAATATGAAATAAAAAGAAAATGCAGAAAGAAATGTAAAAAACTTTGTTCTATTCCTTAGCATTAAGATTCCCTGTCCTTATATATTTTCCCTTCTTTGTTATCATATATATGTAATCAGTACATCCAAGTAGACATTTTCCATTGAATAACTTGTTACCATTTTTTGAAATACCAAGAAATTCAACCTTGAAAGATTTGTTCTTACAGTGTTTACATTGTTTAAGATTAGTTTCATCAGAATTAAATTCAATGACATCAACAAGTTTATTCAAGATATTCACCCCTTGCATTAAGTATAACCTTCCCACAAACAACACATTTTCTGCCTATGTGTAATATATGAGTTTCTGATTCATCATTACTGTTTTCATAAATGTATTCCTTCATCAGTTTTTTCCAAGTATGTCCTTTGTTAGATTTTGTATTTCTGTAACTTTCATGTTTTTTACTATACCTTTTTCTATGTTTTAAATAACATTTCATGTTTTACCACCTATTCATGCAAAGTTCATCGAGTGAAAGATTCTCATTCAATCGTTTATTCAACTCAACTGTTTTATTCATGTTTTAAATCACCTTTGAAATATTCGATTTCTGCATCCTGCAATCGTTTTAATTCACAAATCCTTTTGATTCTTTGTTCAACCACTGAAAGTTTAGCAATCTGTTCTATCTGTTTAGCATCTGCCTTTGATGTTACAGTTCCGACAATTTTCATATCTGTTTTCACCATTATCTATTTTATTTACAATACTATATAAATGTTTTGTGTAAAAATGTCAATTTGTAAAAAATGTAACTAACCATTTTCTAATATAATTAGTAAAATAATTGAATACTCTTACACATTCAAGTTGAAAACCATTAATGCTTTTGTTAACATACACATCCTTATACTTCGGAATATCAACATCCATGAACAAACAAAGTTGTAATAATATATATTCCTTATTTGTTTTAAATGAATCATAATCAAAAATAAAAACATTATCAAAACCAAATAAGTCAAAAAGACCATCTATACCATCCATGTTATAACATCATTGGTCAATGTATGTTGACCATCATTATAATTTATCCAGATTAGTGATTTCTTAATCATCATATATCACCATAGAAAAGAAAAGATTAAAGGATAAGATAAGTCTTATCCTTATTGATTGTAATTTGAATATTCAATTTATCATCAATACCTTTGATAAAAAGAACAGCATATCCAAAATTGTATTTCCTTGACAAATCACTAAGAACATTCAATTCATAAGCAGTAAACACTTCAGCATCAGTAATAATATTGATAAAAATATAACTCCCAACAATTGAATCAGAATCATGTTTATAT
>Ga0180433_10004387_pt1 | contig 19853 bp, 14 predicted proteins | sample SS_ome_8_FD_132980 | JGI IMG/M metagenome (GOLD analysis project Ga0180433, IMG submission 132980) | Hypersaline lake sediment archaeal communities from the Salton Sea, California, USA - SS_1_D_1 metaG | ecosystem: Environmental > Aquatic > Non-marine Saline and Alkaline > Hypersaline >... | reverse complement strand
GCGAAAATCAGATGCCGGCAGTTCTCAAGGCCGTAGCCTGAACCTACTGGTAGCGCTGCGCGGACACAGCGGGCTGGTCGCAAAGGGAAAAAGGACAAAAGGCTTTTTCAGCAAGCCCTATTTCAAGCTTCTTCTTAAGTGTTCTTGTGCAGCCTGTAGTTTTTGCAGGAAATTGTCTTTCTTAAACTCCAGAGTCCACTTCCTGATAGTAACCCACCCCACAAAGCGGATCAGGTGGTTGCGCCAGCCTCGATACCACCTTTGCCACCCTGCCTTAATATTGTGGAAAAAAAATATTAAACCAGGAAATGAGAATATCTTCAGAGCGACAAAGAACAGATATCTGAACCGATAGAATCTACCCATAACTTTCCTCGCCCCAGCTTGCATCTGCTCAGCGGTCATCGGCGGATCAGGCTCGAACAAAGGAAAGTTGCCGTCATAGTACTCCCAACCGACATCCTGCAACGGATAAATCCTACCCTGCTCTCCAAGTCTTCGCCTCAATTCCGTTCCAGGCAAAGGTACTGCTAACAATATCTGGACCGTGTCGATTTTAGCTTTCCTGATAAAATTCCGGAAACGACCTACCCGTTCAGTAGCAGACATGGTGAAATTCCCTTCCTTGAGCGGATAGCCGAAGATAAACATGCCGTGAACCAGAAACCCGAATTTGCGAAATGTTTTTGCGAGGGATAACATATCGCCGGCGCTTACGCGTTTTTTCATGGCGTTTAGTTCTTCTTCAATGGGTGATTCAAAACCAATCGCTACCGTCTGAACACCCGCTTGGAGCATAGCCGAAAGCAGCTCTCGGTCTTTTGCCTTATCCAGTCTTATCTGAACAGTTATGTCGAGTCTTCTGCCTATTCTTTTTTGATAATTGCTCAGCATATTGCAAAATCTTATTGTTTCATCTCGTTGCTGCCCGAAAAGGTCATCGACCACAAAGAAATGCTTGGCGTTGTGCGTCTCAATTAGAGAACTTATCTGCTCCAGCAGCCTTTCAGGCTTGGCGCATCTCGGCCTGCCCTTAACAGTGCAAAACTCACAATTCATCCCGCAGCCCCGTATCCTTTCGACAGGGAAAATGTTAATCATGGCATGCCGGACTAATGAGAAATCGGGTACGGGCAGCTTCTCAAAATCCGTTACCGGCTCTCTTTCTGCTGTGCGGACAAGCTCGCCGTTGTGCAGATAAGCAATGCCCTTGACAATGCTTGGGGGCAGTTTGCCCTCGATTGCACGCAAAAGCTCCCTAATTGTCTCTTCGGCCTCTCCAATAACCACATAGTCAATGCCCGAAGACAACGCCTCTGCTATATTATCTTCGACAAAATGCTGCCCGCCCGCGATAGTAACAGCTCCCTTGTCCTTATAGAATTGTGCCACCTCATAGAGTCTCGGTATGGTACTCGTCAAGCCTCCGTAAAATCCGACGACATCTGCGGGTCTTTGACGCTGCATGAATTCGTGGTTTGCTCGCCCTGATTCGTTTTTGGGACCGAATCTTCGAAGGTTATTTTCGTCGATAACCTCAACATCCCATTTTTCCATTTTATTGGCGGCACCGGCCACACAAACCGGCCCCAAAGCCGTAGTCCTTTTAGCAATATGAGAGTATACGTTAAAGGCAGGGTAGGCTGGAACGATAATTCTCAGCCTGTATCTTTTTTTGGAAGAATCAAGCACAATCATGGAATCACCAACGGCATTTGCCGGGCTAATTCAAAACAGCAAAATAAAACAATACCTAATATCACAACAGATTACAGATTTGTGCCGTGAATATCAAGATCTTTCAATCGGGGCATCATAATTATATGGTTAACCCCAAAATGCCCTCGAAGCGTTTATGTGAACCACTGCAGTATCAGCATAAAAGATGACAGCAAACGCCGATTCGGGTTATTGTGGCAGAGCGAAAGATAGACAAACACGATATGGCTTATCGGCCGCGGAATAGCCATAAGAGTCAGATTGCAGCTATGGAACCAAAGGGAGAAACTTGAAAAATTCCCATCGATGAATTTTCTTCCATAGTCGGCGAGGGGGGGGCATCGGTAGTTTCTTGTCCACGTCGAATTTGCGGCTGTTTATTTCATCCCCTGAGATTTTGCAATCCTGCGACTTGGGCATAAGAACCAAAACAGTTCTTCAGCAAAAATCTAACCGTCTGTATGACTAAATAACTCTCGACTTTGCTCGAATCATCGAAATGTTTATAAATACAAATGTTTTATCACCGCACGAATTGACTTTTCGGCCAAATCGGCTTGTTTACAACGAACCCGGCTGAACGGATATTGTTATTACCTATAGTTATTTCGGACTCTGGGCTTTCGAAAATTTCCGGCAGGGACGTCCTGGATTCTGAACCTGTGCCTTTTGCCGGTTCGCCTGGGTGCTGAGGGCTTGTGCTTCTTCCTGCCCAACAGTCCGATTGCACGTTCGCATGCATCGCGGACATTTCTGCTCTGATGCTCGAGTCCTTGCTGAAGACATTCCCGTGCCAACTTTTTCATTCTCCCGCGCATATTTCTGAGGCCGTATGAGGCTGCGGTCTTGGTTACGCGGCCGGTATTTGAATACAACGCTTCTTTCAATATCTCCAGTCCGTCTTCCTGCAACCATGACAAATTGTAAGCGGCCCGGCGAGCAACTGAAACGTTTTCATGGTGTAGTCTAACCCGGAGCTTTTCGAGAAGTTCAGCTGCTTCGGCGTCTTTTTCTCTACCTGAAAGTGGTCTCCTTTCCAAATCCATACTACCACCCCTTCATAGATTCATCGGTAAGCATAACCCAAGTTCAATTTGGATTTGCGATACCTTAAACTTTTTACACCGTCTTTATAAATACAAACCCAGACGGCCATTCCCCGCTTCTTATCGCCGGCCCCTGTTATCAGGGCGGCACTCATCCTTGGGCAGCGCGCCCGAATCCTCCAACTAAAGAACAGATTATACAATGCCACAGTCGGAGTGTAAAGCAAAATGTTCTATTTTTTTCAATATCAGGCCACCGGGCCGAGCGGCAGGAACAACAGATAAACCAAGTTGGCGCCAATCAGGTGTCATGCGACATCAAAGTATGCCGGGCGATTAATTGGCGACAGTTTCGGGCTCGATTCTCAAGTTCGGCAAGCTCGGCTTTTTCTGCGGGGTCATTGGTGTGAAACCGTTCCTGAATAAGCTCACCGATTATCTTGTGCAAATGAAGCAGCTCTTTCTGCATACTGCCCGCGTCAAAACCCCATTCTGTTACCAGGTTGGTCGTGTCCCTGACAAATTCACTGATTTGTCTTTTTTGCTTGTCCTCCATATTCCCCGTCTCCCATCACAATTTATGCCCTTTTGAATAAGTTAATTATACATTTTATAAAAACTTAGTCAAGGGCTTTCCGAGAAAATTTGCCAAAAACGTCAATTTTTTGGGACTATACAAGCAATATAACTTATTATAATGAGGATATAACCGAGCTTCAGTGAGTCAAAGACAGATATTCTCCGCGAGTAGTATGGGTGGGCCGCCGAAGAATTCAAAACAGGTTTCTTGCTTTCAAATAGTTCAAACAAACCAGGAAGCAATTGTTAGCAGAAGTCTTTGCGCCAAGGGCCTTGCGCCGGCGGTGGCTCGCATAATCTCCCTTACAGCCCTTCGGGCTTGCTGTCGGTTTCCCACAGGCCAGAGTGTGTTTGCGATGTTCCTGGTGTCTGAACGGCAATACTTGTAACCGCGGACTACAACAGCGGGGATCCCGGCATCAATCTGGCCGAAGTGCAGCGCAGCGGCTGCAACCAGTTGGTGAGCGGTCAGGTCCATGCCGCCGAATTTCGGCCTGCCGAACTTGTCCGCCCTGCCGAATTCCCTGCTGCGAGGCTCTATCCCGGACGAACCTACGGCAAAATCCATAGTACCGAACGGCATCAGTTCGGTATCGGCCAGTATAACAGCCACATCTTTACCTGTAGCGGCTGTTATCTCCTCGCGAACAGCCTCGGCAACTTCATCGGGGTCGGGAGGCATAAAGCTCACCACACCTTCGGGGTGATTTGACCCGTCGATACCGGCGTCGCAGGTGTGAAGGATGCCTCTGGGAGAGAGTGTGACTAAAATACATTGCTCGTAATCGCACAAACCGGTACTACACCGGATGTCCTCGGAGGCGTCCATGACATGCTCTCTGAAGATTCCATTTAGTGGTATGACAGTGATGATTTCGTGCCCTTCGTCCATCACCATCTGCACCCAAACGGGGTCTTTTCCGGTGCGTCCGGAGACGGCAAGAGCGTCTTTTGTAACCTTGACATCGCTTTTTTTCTTAACCAGCCCCATCGATTTGGAAATGATTTTGCTGGTAAGGATAAGAATATCTCCGGCCTCAAGGGCGCCTATTTCCTCCTCGGCTGAGTCGATAATCATTTTCGGCAGGTTATCGCCGGGCCGAATCTCCGGAAGGCTTTGCAATCCAAATACTTCAAATTTCTTCATGACTGCTCCCTGACTTTTAGGCACTATAACAAAACGGGTAAATTCTGTGATTTCAATACTGAAATCGCATTTTAAAATAGGTTTTGATAGAGCCTCTTACTTTTTTACTAAAACCGATATCATTTTTCTCGTCAGAACCCTACGTAAAACGCTGGGTTGAATATTATGTTGTTTTTGTAAGAGAATATCTAAGCCTTGAATTTCTTCAACATTCCCGTAATGCAGACATCACCCTCGAATTCATCGATACCGGCATGATGTAAAGGCAATTCATTTACCAACCGAGCGAACGAATCGGAGATGCTGATTGTGCCGGCCCGGCCCAATATCTTTGGGGCAAGATAGATTCTTACCGCGTCAGCTAAGCCGCCTGCCAGAAACGAGGTTATTACGCCGGCCCCACCTTCCACGAGGAGCTGCGCGACGCCGCGGTCGCCAAGCTCGGCAAGAGTCGCTTTGAGGTCGCAATTTCCATCGAAAGTGGGAACAACAACAAGTTCCGCTCCCTTATTTTCGATTTTAGCGGCCTTTGTCGAATTCGTCCGGACTGATTCGGCGCCGGTTACGACAATTACGCCGAAGCTCTTAGCGGTTCTGAGCAACCTGGAAGTAAGAGGTATTTTCAGGTTGGCGTCAAGAACAACCCGTACGGGTTTTTTGCCTTTTGGCGGTCGGGGCGTCAGCATGGGGTCATCGGCTATGACGGTGTTTATGCCAACCAATATGCCCTGAACGCTCCGCCTTAATGTGTGAACGTCTTTTCTGCTAAGCTCGTTGGATATCCATTTGTCGCCCTTGCCGCCGCCGGTTGCAGGGGCAAGTTTTCCGTCGAGACTTTGTGCCCATTTGAGTATGACCCAGGGACGTTTTGTCTCGGCGAATTTCAAAAAGCCGGCGTTCAGAAGCCTTGCCTGTCGCCCGCAAATACCCACATCAACCTTTATGCCTACATTTCGCATCAGGCCGATACCCCTGCCCCTAGCATGCTCCGATGGGTCAATTACGGCAACAACCACCCTTGCCGGAGCGGCCTGGATGATGGCATCGGTACAGGGCGGCGTCTTTCCGTGATGAGAGCAAGGCTCAAGTGTTATATACATCGTTGCACCGGCGGGCTTTGCGCCGAGGTTTTTGCAGTCGGCGACAGCGTTTATCTCGGCATGAGGCGCGCCGAATTTTTTGTGGAATCCCTTGCCGATTATCTGGTTGGATTTAACGATAACACAGCCGACCATCGGATTCGGCTCCACGGCGCCGAATCCACGGGCGGCGAGACTAAGCGCCATCTTCATATACCTTTCGTCTTCATTCATAATCAATTTTTCCCAAGATTCTATTTGCTCTGTAGAAAGTATATACAGATGTCATTCTGAGCGCAGCGAAGAATCTCAATCCTTTGACTTTTGTCATTCCAAACTCGATTTGGAATCCATTCTCTCGCCGAAGGTCGTGGATTCCAGCTTTCGCTGGAATGACATAATGTCGTTCCGTTCAGAATGACAATTTTCAGACCTTTTCTACAGAACAGTTTCTATTTTGAAATAAATTCCATATCTTATTTCATTTTTTTAAAATTGCCTTTTCAATAGCTTTCTTAGCTTTTTTTGCATTCTTCTGTGCATTTTCTAATAGAATTTCAGATTTATTCAATTCAGATAAAAGAGAAGGGATATTTGTTCCTTTTAAGTGTGAAATGATTTTCGCAAAAACCTTTTGCTGGTGACTGTCGTAAAGAATGGAATCATCGCCGGTTATAATCCGCATCACATGCTTACATAATTTTCGATTGTCTCCCGCTGGGCATGAATAGAAAGCTGATATTTTATTTTCTTCAAGATAAAATCTAACTGTGTACGAACCACCAGACGAGCTTTTGGCTAGTATCTCAATACTATTTCCGTTAATCATGAATTACCTTCTTACTTAAACTTCAGACCATTCTGAACAAGCTTAATAAATTTACTTTCATCAATAACTTCAATACCAAGTTCTTTAGCTTTTTTAAGTTTGCTCCCTGGATTTTTACCAGCCAAAACGAAATCTGTTTTCTTGCTGACACTGGATGAGGTCTTGGCGCCATTTTCCTTTATTGCCTGCTCGATTTGCGTCCTTGTGAAGTTTTCGAGAGTTCCCGTAACCACAACGGTCTTACCTGCCAGCTTTTCTGAGACCGGCACGCTCTTTGGACTTTCCGGTCTTACTTTGAGTTCTATTAGCTCCTCCATCGTTGCTTTATTCTCAGGTTTTGCCATATAATCACAAAGACTATCTATAATCTCAGTACCTATATCTTTCAATCTTTCACTTTTTCGTAGATCTTCACGTTGTTTGTAATATTCCTTCTTACTGATTCCCTGTTTATCATATTTTTTCCTCAGCAATTTCTTTTTTAATTCTTCCTCTTTCTTTATTTTTTTCAATTCCTCTTTATTAACAGCCAACACTTTCTCAAAGGTCCCAAAATATTTGGCGAAAGTTTGTGCTGTTTGTCCACCAATATTAAAGATACCCAAGGCCGCAATTAACCGCCATAGTGGAGGGTGTTTACTTTTTTCTATGGCTTCGATGATATTTGTGGCACTCTTGTCAGCAATTCCTTCAAATTCAAGCAGGTCTTCTTTTTTGAGTTTATACAGGTCGGCGAAATTTTCTACCAGGTGCGTTTCTACTAACTGGTCGATAAGGGCCGGTCCGAGATGTTCAATATCCATCTGGCCTCTGCCGGCGAAGTATTTGAGCTTTTCCCTGAGTTGTGCGGTACAGTTCGGATTTCTGCATCTGATATAAACACCGTTTTGGTCCTTTTTAACCGTACCGCTGCAAGCGGGGCATTTTGTCGGCGGTTTAACGGGACCGGTATCCGGAGGTCGGTTGTCTTTTGATTTTACCTCGATCACCTGTGGTATTATCTCGCCTGCCTTTTCAATTACCACGGTATCACCCTGTCGAACGTCCAGCCGGCGGACTTCATCGAAATTGTGCAGGCTTGCCCGCTTGACTGTTGTCCCGGCCAGGAGAACAGGTGCAAGGTTCGCCACGGGAGTCAGTATGCCGGTCTTTCCCACCTGGACATCGATTGATTTGACGGTTGTCTGGGCCTGCTCAGCGGCAAATTTGTAGGATATACACCAGCGAGGTGCTCTGCCTGTAGCACCGAGAATTTCACGCTGACCGAAGCTGTTGAGCTTAATCACCATTCCGTCAATCTGATAATCAAGCTTTGTTTTTTTGTCGCTCCAACCGAGGCAAATGCCGATTGCCTCATCGATATCTTTTGCCTTTTTAATGTTCGGGTTTACCGGCAGACCGAGCTTTTTAAGCTCCTGCAGTATCTGATAGTGGTTGTCTGCTAAAGGCTCGCTAAGTTCACCGGACGCATAAGCAAAGAAGGCAAGATTTCGCGTAGCGGTGATTTTTGCATCGAGCAGTTTTAGTGAGCCAGCGGTTGCATTTCTCGGATTGGCGAAAAGAGGCTCACCAGCGGATGCCTTTTGCTCGTTTAACTTTGCAAACGTAGTTTTCGGCATGTAAATCTCACCTCGAACCTCGACCACATCCGGTATATTTCGGGAGTCCTGCAACTCAAGAGGCACGGACTTTATCGTTCGCACATTTGCGGTAACATCATCACCGGTAAGTCCGTCGCCTCTGGTGGCCGCACGCACTAAAATCCCGTCTTCGTATCTCAGGCTTACGGCCACCCCGTCGATTTTCAGCTCCACGACGTAATCGTAATCCCTGCTGCCCAGCCCCCTGGCCACCCGCTCGTCAAAAGCTCGAAGTTCTTCGGCATTATAGGTATTATCGATACTGAGCATCGCAACGGCGTGGCGAACAGTCGCAAAACCGGCCAACGGCTCGCCGGCCACACGCTGGGTGGGCGACTGCGGTGTTACAAGGTGAGGGTGCCGGGCCTCCAGGCTCTTTAATTCTGCAAAAAGCCTGTCATATTCGCGGTCGCTTATCTCGGGCCGGTTAAGCACATAGTAGAGCCGGTCGTGCCTGCGAATTTCGCTTAGCAACCACTGTATTCGGTTTTCCGGAACCTGGGCCATACTGCCAACTTATACGTGTTTTGGTTTGAATTTGCAAGGACACAATACAGATAGAATCAGCCCGCATATTTCACCGCCGAGAGTGCTGAGAACGCAGATTTGATTCATATTAAAAAACTCAAACCGACCGAGCCGGACCGGGCATTGACTATAAACGCCCTATTTGCAGGAATATAAGTTGGCCTGTCATTCTGAATCCGGCATCCGGAACGACTGGATACCGGGTCGGTGGCCGGTTGACGGTAGGGTGCGATGTATCGCACCAGTTTGTAGTTCGTGGTTCGTAAACAGCTCCCTGCCGGCGCAAGCCGGAGGACGGTAAATGGTGGACGGACGAGCCGGCGGAGAGATATTTTATCCTGCCTATCAATTCGGCCGCTTGCGCGGCTCGGCTTCTGTTGATACTATTGCGCGGCCCGGTTTCTGTAAAATGTTATCGAATTATCAAAACAGAAGCGCGGCGGCGCGAGCCGTCCGATATATTACCAAAACAGAAGCGCGGCGGCGCGAGCCGCCCGAAACTGGATATAAGCCGGAGAACAGAAGCCTGCCGGCGCAAGCCGGCGGACATAGGACAGAAGACAGAGCTCGGAGGCCGGTATGATAAAACGAGATTCTTCGTCCGGCATATCCCGATGCTGTTATGTATCGGGATATATGACGGACTCAGCATGACAACAAAGAATGGTCGGTTTGAGTAAGTTATTATAATATATAAATCTCTGCGCCCCGGGCGGTCTCAGCGGTCAGAAATACAGATTAGAGGTTTGCGGATATGATTCAGAAAAGATTCTAACAGTCAGGATTTGGGCGACATGCGCTCCATCAGAATCGCTACGTCATTAATGTCAATAACACCGTCCATATTTATATCGCCGAGCAAATAACCGGCATCGGAATCTGCGGGTCTGTCGAGGTTTTTAAAAAGTATAGTGAAGTCCAGAGCGTCAACACTACCGTCGTAATTCAGGTCATACCACAGGGTACTATCTCGATTATCGGCTGTGTGAACGTTCCAGGCAAGGCCGTAACGCTGTGATAAATCGCTACCGCTGTTTATGGCCGAGCTGCTGAAAGTTACGACAATTTCATAGGTCGTGTAGTTCGGGTCAACCCGGCAGTGTATATGCTCTACGTTGTCGTTTATACTGTCGCTGTAATCCATCAAATAGCCGGCATAGAAGCCATTGGGATCCACCGCCCACAACTCCAGCCTCATATCATCAGCGGGTTGCGAGAGCGACTCAAAGGGATATTTGCCTTCGTATCGTCTGTTCCAGACGAGTGTCGCCGTAATAAAGTTACCGGCAGTATCCGACACATCCATACGATAAACATTCTCGGTACTGTCTTTGATTTCGAGTGTGTTGTTGTCCCAGCCGACAGGCGGCACCCGCAGGGGCCGGGCCGGACCTGCAATAAGCAGCTCATAAGCACGCTTTGCATTCAGCAATCCCGCTCCCTGGGTGTAATCGAGACATACGTAAGGGTCATCTGCCTTGTCGGCGGCGCCTTTATGCCAGTACGGAAGCTTAGTCGCCGAGTTCATAAGGATAGCCTTCATTACACAATTACCGCCATCCTGTGCGACGGCGGAATTCAGGTCGGGTTCGGACTTTGCTTTTTGAACCAGCAAAGCGCAGGTCCCGGCAACGACCGGCGCGGCAAAGCTTGACCAGTCGCCTGTAATATCATACCGGCTGGTGCTGTTTGCATCCGGAGCAATACAGTTACCGGGTGCTACTATGTCGGGTTTACACCGTGAGTCCGATGTTGGTCCCGCACTGGAATGCTCGTAATGAGGCAGGGAAAATTCCGTTAGTCTTCTTGAAAGGTCGCCGGTTTCGATTGAATCTACCACGCCTACCCCTATCACATTTGCACCGGCACCGGGGTATAAGGGCGGGTCGAAAACATCGCTGCCGTTGCCGATACTGGCTATGACAATCAGGCCGTTAGCATCCGCTATATGGTTTATACCTCGTGTCCACCAGTCGTCGAAGGTTGAGCCTATGCTCATGGTAAGAACGTCGGCTTCAAGAGACTTGTTACCGAAAACATAATTGACGATGAACCGCCAGAACTCGTAAACATCAAGTTGCGCCTCCGGTGCCGCTCCGGCATACTGAAAACGGCCCAATTGCGGGTGATAGGCGTTGGGGTCTGTGCCGACTAATATTGCTCCAATTGCCGTGGAATGTTCCGAAATTTCCGGTTCAAAGCCTAACCCATCAACAAAGCTCACACTACCCGCCGAGAAACATTTATGCTGCATGTTAAGCCGATAATCATTAAGCGGAATATTCTGAAGGTAGGTGAAACTGCGACAGACCGAAGCAATCGTAACACCTTTTCCTGTCAGAGCGGGGTCGATATCCCGCATTTCAAAAGTTCCGGTATAATCGAGTGCTGCCGGCTGTAGGCCCAGCCGATAGAGTTCGTCCCCGCCGTCTGCAGTTGCAGTGCACAGCATTATGGACATCAAGATTGCCGGGACGACAAACACTCTCAAGGATATTGTTCTTCTATATACTATAACCGGCTGACTCATTAAAAATATCTCATAAAATCTGTCTGGACAATGCCTTGACGCACATCCCCCGTGCGCTATTAAAATTATACCAAAAATCCCATATCTTTTGCAAGTAAATCCTTTAAGACATTTAATTTACGGCTCTAAAAGTCCTATAACAAACCTTTTAAGCTTTTTTACTGCTTTATACCATCCAGAGCTTCTTTTGCCCGTTTGTTCTGCGGGTCTATTGCCAGTGCCTTATTAAACGCTTCTATAGCTTCGTCAATTCGTCCCTGCTGTTTGAGACAAATACCGAGATTACAGTATATTCCCGCGTCATCAGGTTCGCCTTTGAGGGCCTGGTAGTACTTTTCAGTTGCCTGGGCGAACCTTTTAAGGGTCGCAAGGGCATTGGCTGTGTTATTCAGGGTTTCAGAGTCGTTCGGCTTTAGATTCAAGGATATCTCATAATGTTCAAGAGCCTTTTCAGGTCGGCCCTGGATTGCATAAATGTTGCCGATATTATTATGCGGAACGGGATCATCGGGTTTTAGCTCAATTGCCCTTGAATAATGCTCGACAGCCTCGCTCATTCGTCCGAGCCTGTAAAAAGCGGTACCGAGATTGTCGTGTGCACTGTAGCTTTTAGGATTAATTCTGATTGCCTGCTGAAAGTGCCTAATTGCTTCTTCAACTTTGCCCATTTTAGATAGTGCCGACCCAAGGTCATCATGAACGCCGGAATTTTCAGGGTCGGTCTTCAATGCCGTGTTGTAGTGGGTTATAGCCTCTTCGATTTTACCCTCATCAACCAACAACAGCCCTAAATTATGATGTGCCTCTACGTAATCAGGCCTTAGACTTATCGCTCTGGTGTATGCCTGGATGGCATCGGTAGTGCGGTCGCGTTTGTCCAAAGAATCACCGAGGCAATAGTACAACTCCGGCTCAAAATTAAGCTGCTCGGCATAGAACGGGCCGGGAATGCTGCTTAGAAGAACCGTACCAACAAAAATTACAGTTACAACCGCCAATCCTCGCCGGCGGCGCTCTTTGAGAAGCCGGTAAATTGAGAGGCATCCGGCCGAGGCTAATATGCTCATCACCGGTACAATCGGCACACGATACCGCGCCGTTACAAACACGAGTATCACCGCAGCCGGGTATAGAAGCATAAACAGCCAAACAGGTGCGGCTGTCTCGCGGCGCCTGTAAAAGGCACCTGTAACCGCTAACGGCAACAGAAGGCCGAACGGAAAACCGAAACCGTCGATTTTCCAGACGCCGATGCCGAGCAGTCCGGACCACTTTCTGAACAGATATATATCTACGTTTCGCGGCATCTCCCTGGAACTGACAAACTGCGCGGTTTTGTAAACAAGTCCCTTCAAATAGCTTAAAGGTCGAGAAACGATGTACTCTTTTGTCCTGTCAAAAAAGAACTGCTGTGTATCGAATCTGTCCGTAATTCCCGCCTCAACGGGAAGCTCGGTTAATTTGCGCCATGCTATCCCCGGCCTTGTTGTAATAGTCTGTTTGTAGTCGGGATTGTTGCCGATATAAAAATTGATTCCCCCGGAATAGGGCGTAATAGTTGCTTTACCTACTACTTTCCGGCTCATATAGAGTTGGGGTCCGGCGACAACGAAAAAGCCCGCCGCAGTTCCAAAAACCACCGGAAGAAGTCTTCGTCTCCTAACGGGGCACCGAAACAAGACAAAGACCAGCCAAACCCATGCCGCAGCTACAAAAGGCAGAAAAACAGAGCGGGTTATAATACCAAATGCACAGGTAAGTCCCAATATAAACCCACGTGCAACAGTAGGTTTTTCTCTTGCGCCAAACAGGGTAAGGAGCATCGCGACCGCCCAAAAAGCCGCCCAGCCCGCCGCCAGCAGCTCACCTTCGAAAAAAACGAGGGGCATATAAAGTGCGCAGATAGCGCCCGCTAAAAAACCGGCCGGTTTGCCGAACACCTTGCCGCCCAACAGATATACCAGCACACACGTCAGGCCGCCTAACAGAACCTGGACGAACTTCACACACAAAATAGATGAATTGCTGAACCAGTAAACAACCGACAAAAACAAAGGATAGAATGTGGGTTGCCAGAAAAACTCACTCGTTAGCCCCTCCCCACCGACAAACTTGCGCGCCATCTGGTCATAAGTCATCGCATCGACGACAGGAGCGGAAAATGTGGGATTTTCGCGACTTTGATAAAGATAAAGACCCCTGACCAACACAGCAAGGCAAAATATTGTAACCACTGGCCACAACCTGCCTTTTGTGGATGCTCGTTCAATCTTTTTGCCCTTACGGGCATGTTTTTTATCCTTTTGTCTCATCGTCTTTCAAAAGTTGAAGAACCCCGACCACAGGTGTTGGGGCTGAAGAACCCCGACCACAGGTGTCGGGGCTAAATGTCCCGTTGACAGATACTTAAAATCACCGTCTGTATTTGAAAATCAGGCTCTTGCAATGAAGCCCCAAACCTGTTATATTCGGCTTTGTATGCATATAATATCGGGTAAGACGAACGTTACACACAAAAAAATGGGTTAAATACCCGTAAAGCGGGCTAAAAAGTGTGGTTTGGGGCTATGGCCTTATGAAGGTTATTCTTGATGCAAAGCAAATCGAGGCTGCACTTAGCGACCTGGCGGACCGTATTGCCCGGCAAATTTCCGAAAATGTCGATATTGCCGTTATCGGCATCCGCAGCAGGGGTGAAATTTTAGCTAATCGCCTTTCAGAAAAGCTCTCCAACAAACTCGGCAAGACCGTTCCGTGCGGCACACTTGATATTACACTTTACCGCGATGACCTGAACAACCCACAGAGCGATACCCAGCCGACGGTCCGAAGTACGGTGATTTCATTTGACATCAATGAAAAAATCATAATCCTCGTTGATGATGTGCTCCATACAGGCAGGTCAACACGGGCCGCTATGGATGCACTGGTTGACTTTGGCAGACCAAAGGCCATAAGATTGGCTGTTCTCGTTGACAGAGGCCGGCGTGAGTTTCCAATACAGGCGGACTATATCGGCTGTAAGGTAGATATCGGGCCGGGTCAAACGGTCGAGGTGAACCTTGTGGATACCGATGATAAAGACCAGGTTATAATAAAGTAAGGGTCTGTGTGGCAAGAAAAACAGACAAAAAGTTCCGATGGCGACTAAAACACCTCCTGGGTCTCAGGGAGCTTGACCGAAAAGAAATTGAATTCATTCTCGACACAGCTAAAGCGTTTGAGCAGGTAGGTAGGCGACCAATCAAAAAGACTCCTCCTCTTCGAGGCAGGGTAGTGGCCAACATGTTTTTTGAGGACAGTACCCGGACAAGGAACAGCTTCGCCCTTGCCGCGGGGCGATTAAGCGCAGATGTTATCGAGTTCACAAAAAAATCAAGCTCGGTCAGCAAAGGCGAAACCCTTCTTGATACCGCCAGGAACCTCGAGGCGATGGGTGTTGACATAGTCGTAGTCCGTCACGGCGCCGGGGGTGCGCCGAAGTTTTTGAGCAGAAACATAAACGCCTGTGTGGTAAACGCCGGGGACGGTTACAATGAGCACCCGACACAGGCGCTGCTCGATGTATATACAATCAGGCAGATGAGGGGTTCTCTTGACGGCTTGAAAATCGGCATAGTGGGCGATATTGCACACTCCCGTGTCGCTCGAAGCGGCATCTGGGCGATGTCCAAACTCGGCGCCGAAGTTACACTCATCGGTCCTCCGACCCTTATGCCGGCCCAGGCTCACCTGCTGCCCGTCAAAATCAGTTACAGCCTCGACGAAGTCCTTGAGCAGTTGGATGTAATAAACATGCTGCGAATCCAGTTTGAGCGTCTGGGCAAGAATCCCTTTCCCTCGGTCAGGGAGTATTCGCACTTTTTCGGTCTGACCGTTGAAAGAATGAAAAGAGCCAAGCCGGATATAATAGTGATGCATCCGGGGCCTATAAACAGGGGTCTTGAACTGGAATCGGAAGTGGCCGACGGCCCGAACAGTGTGATCTTAAAACAGGTGGCGAACGGGTTGCCGGTAAGGATGGCGGTGCTGTTTTTGGTGAACCAGGCCGCAGCAGCAGAGTCCAAAAGCAAATAGAAATGAATACAGATAAATCAATACTGATAAAGAACGGTCGAATAATCGATCCAGCCAATAAGGTGGACACACAAGCGGACCTGCTTGTAGTCGGTGATAAGGTCGCCCAAATCGGCTCTATAAAGTCCGACTGTGAAAATGTAATCGATGCGAAGGGAAAAATTGTTACGCCGGGATTGATTGATATTCACGTGCATTTTCGCGAGCCGGGCGATGAGGAGGAAGAGACGATTGCAAGCGGCTCGGCGGCGGCGGTGGCGGGGGGGTTCACGTCGGTAGTATGTATGCCGAACACCAAACCTGCCATCGACGACCAGACCAGTGTCGAATACGTACACCGAATGGGCCGTCAGGCGAGAAAGACCTTTATATACGTTATGGGAGCGGTCACAAAGGGGCGCGAGGGTAATGAGCTTGCCGAGATGGGCCTTATGGCACAAGCGGGGGCGATAGGCTTTACCGACGACGGCTGTGGTGTGCAGGATGCAGCGATGATGCTCAGGGCCCTTAAATATGCGGGCATGTTAAATGTTGTGTTCGCCCAGCACTGCCAAGATGATTCTCTTGCCGCGGGTGGTGTGATGAACGCGGGGTATAACTCCACAATTCTCGGACTTCCCGGAATCGACCCGTTGGCCGAGGAAATGATGCTCTGGCGCGATATACAATTAGTCAAAAAAACCAAAGTCCGCTATCATGCACAGCACATTTCAACCGCGGGTTCGGTTGAACTGGTAAGAGAGGCAAAGGCCGAAGGTTTGCCAGTTACATGTGAGGTAACACCGCACCATCTGTTGTTCACTGATGACGCCATAATAGATTACGACACCAACTACAAAGTCAACCCACCGCTTCGGACTATAAAGGATGTCGAAGCGCTCAAACGGGCGATACGGGAAGGTCTGATAGATGCATTGGTAACCGACCACGCACCTCATCTACAAAGTGAAAAGGAGCTTGAGTTCCTGGCCGCACCTTTCGGAATCGCCGGTTTGGAATGCGCCCTTTCGCTTTATATAAAAGCACTGATTGAACCGGGTATATGCGACTGGCCCGACCTTATTTCGCTTATGACCCATCGCCCGGCCCGGGTAATCGCGGCTGACAGAGGCACCATCGCCCGGGGCGACCGCGCGGATATCACGATTATCGACCCCGGTGCCGAATACACCATCGACTCGTCCAGGTTTCAATCGAAAAGCAGAAACTGTCCCTATAACGGCTGGCGGGTCAAAGGCAGGGTTGAAAAGACAATAGTAGCCGGCGAGATAAGATATTCGGCGGACTGAAACAATGCCTTACCTCATCGATGGTTACAACCTGCAAAAGCAAATACAAAAGGCCGACCCTGAATCTGATATGCCTTCCGATGTTTTGCTCTGCAGGATATTGAGCCGCTATTTGAAGCGTATCCGTCAGTTCGGGGAGGTTATTTTTGACGGTATCGGGCCGCCGGATAAGACCGAGTTTGAGAATCTGGACAATATTGAGGTGATATTTGTCGGGCGAAATACAGACGCAGACACCGTAATCGAGCGAAAAGTAAAAGCCAATACCGCACCGAAAAACCTTGTTGTTGTAAGCAGCGACAGACGACTTCGCGTTTCCGCCGCTAAGAGAAAAGCCGTCGGGATAAAAAGTGAGGACTTCTGGCCTGTTTTAATAAGGCAGCTCGAGCGCCGGGGAAAACCACGCGTGGAGCCGAGGTCAAAACACAACGGACTTACACAAAGTGAAACCGACTACTGGTGCGATTTCTTCGGCCTTGAATAAAAAACACACTGCAATTGTCAAGTTATCGCCGGCAAATAATCTGTATGCAAAACCTCACACGACAAAACCGTCTCAGCGGTATTGTACGCCCAAGAATAAACTTTCCATTTGACTCAATAACCCCCAGACGTTAAGCTATTACTAAATCTGTGTTTGTTTTTTGGTTCTATATCCTGTTTGTGATGGTGCAATAAAATGAAAGTATCGTTGGATTGGCTGTCCGATTATGTGGACATCGATAAATCCCCGGACGAGATTGCCCAGATACTTAGCGACTTAGGCTTTCCCACTGAGGGCATTGAGAGAGTGAACGGAGACACCGTGATAGATATCGAGGTCTCCAGCAATCGGGGCGATTGCCTCAGCCATATTGGGGTGGCACGTGAATTAGCCGCGGCGACCGGAAAAGAGCTTCGGCTTCCGGATGTTGATTTGTCCGAATCTGATAATGAAGTCGCTCAGTTCGTCGATGTTAAGATTGAAAAGCCCGATATTTGTGGACGATATACCGCCCGGGTAATAACCGGCGTAAAGGTCGGCCCCTCGCCCGACTGGATGCTCAAGCGGTTGGAGGCTGTCGGTGTTCGCAGCGTCAATAACATAGTCGATGCGACAAATTATGCTATGATGGAGACGGGCCAGCCTCCCCACGCCTTCGATTACGATAAACTCGGCGGCGGCAAAATATCCGTCCGCACCGCAACGGCCGGCGAGCAAATAATCAGCATAGACCAGACAAAGTGCGACCTTAATACCGATATGCTTATCATCTCCGACGCCGAAAAGCCGGTTGCTGTCGCAGGGGTAATGGGCGGCCTCGAAAGTGAGATAAACGACTCCACCACCACAATACTCTTGGAAGATGCGCACTTCGACCCGGTAACCGTCCGAACCACCAGCCGAAGACTCGGTATAAGCTCCGAGTCCTCTTTCAGGTTCGAAAGGCATGTCGATAAGGAGATGATTGACTGGGCCTCGAAACGGACCGCCCGGCTCATCACACAGGTCGCAGGCGGAAAGGTCGCTAAAGGAGTGGCCGACGCTTACCCGGACAAATGGCAAACACAGACAGTTACCATGCGCGTTTCACGCTTGAATAAACTGTTAGGCATCGATATCGCAAAAGACGAAGCGGTAAAGATTCTCGCCGGGCTCGGTTTTGAGCCGAAGTTAAGGGACGCCGACAGTATCGAGTGTACCACACCCACCTGGCGCCATGACGTTTATCGTGAGGCGGATTTGATAGAGGAGGTCGCCCGCTCATACGGTTACGACAGGATTCGAGTCGAGCGTAAGATTAATATCGAGGTGGCGCCGGTGGACAAGCACGAAAGTGTCGCTTCAAAACTGCGTTCATTCCTGAACGGCTGCGGCTTTTATGAAACCATAAACGTTTCATTCCTCGCCGAAGATGCAGCAGCTCTTTTCTTTGAAGGCTCGCAAGCCGAACATCTTACCGTAAAGGACGAATCGGCCCGGAGTGCAAATCTGCTTAGACAAACTTTGCTGCCTTCGTTGCTCGGCGTGCTCAAGTCGAACTACAACGCCGGCAACATACCCTGCAGCATATTCGAGCTTGCAAATACCTTCAACATACCGCCGGGCCATAAAAAAGGCAGCCTGCCCATCGAGCGGAGCAAACTGGCCCTGGTCTCGGACGGTGATTTCAGAAGACTCCGCGGCGTCCTTGAAGGCATCATAGGTACTATAAGCAAAGACACGGATATCAAGCTCATACCGGTCGAGCTGCCCTGGACGAAAGCAGGCGCTGAAATTACCGCCGACAATAGGGATATAGGCATCTGTGGAATCATATCCGACAAAGTAGCGGATAAGTTTGATTTGACCGACATTCAAGCGTGCTGCGCCGAGCTGGATTTTAACACACTATTAGATATGTCCGGAAAGGAGCGACTGGCAAAGCCTGTTCCGAGATTTCCGGCGATCAGGCGAGACCTTTCGTTGATAGTTGACGAGAAAATCACCTGGGCGCATATTGCCGGGGCAATCGACAAAAAGGCTCCGGGTGAGCTTGAGGATATTCAATTTGCCGGCATCTATCGAGGCAGCCCCATCGAAGCAGGCAAAAAAAGCGTAACCGTTTCGTTGCGATTTCGGGACGAAAACGGTACACTCAAGCACGAAATTGTTGACGATTTTGAAAAACGCATACTCGACGAACTAACAACCTCGCTCCCAGCAGAAGTGAGAACGGTCTAAACCGCTGAAAACTCACGTACCGACTGCATAAAAACTGAAAATGTTGTGCCGCCGCCTATCTCGCTGGTCGCCTCAATCCTGCCTCCGTGCAATTCGACAAGTTCTTTGGAAATAGCCAGACCCAGACCGGTGCCGTGTGAGCCGGGGCCGACGTGTTTTTCTACCTGGACAAAGCGGTTGAATACCTTCTCTATATCATCAGGCTCGATACCTAATCCATTGTCTTCGACCGCGATACAAACTTCATCACCAAGCTCCTTTGCCCGCACTGTTATGCGTCCGCCGACATCAGGTACGAATTTGATTGCATTGTTTATCAGATTTGCAATAACCTGGATCATCCTGTCGCGATCGACATTGATAAACAGGTCGGCCCCGTACATCGAGGTGCTAAGTGCCACCTTTTTTTGATCCGCCAATGGTGTAAGAAGTTCCACAACATCATTAATAAGCGACTGAACCAGCACGTTCTCGCGATTGAGCAGTATGCCGGCCTCGATGCGCGAAATATCCAGAAAATCGTTGATTATCCTCGAAAGTCGGCCTACCTCTTTGTTGGCAATCTCGAGGCTCTCACGCTGTTTTTCGTTTATCCTGCCGGCCACACCCGACAAGAGGTTTGAAACTATGTTCTTAAAAATCGTAAGCGGCGTCCGCAGTTCGTGCGACACGTTCACAACAAATTC
>Ga0180433_10004386_pt1 | contig 19853 bp, 10 predicted proteins | sample SS_ome_8_FD_132980 | JGI IMG/M metagenome (GOLD analysis project Ga0180433, IMG submission 132980) | Hypersaline lake sediment archaeal communities from the Salton Sea, California, USA - SS_1_D_1 metaG | ecosystem: Environmental > Aquatic > Non-marine Saline and Alkaline > Hypersaline >... | reverse complement strand
GTGGGTCGAGGCGTCGGCGTCCACTTCTCGTTGTAATCGGTGAGGGTCGGGTACTGCTCCTGCGGTACCTTCAGGTAACCTGGCCAGATGTGGAACAGCAGGCAGTGATCGGTCGAGCCCTGCACGTTGGATTCGCCACGGAGGGCGTTGACGCCACCGCCAGCCACGCCGATGTTGCCCAGCAGAAGCTGGATCATCGACATCGCCCGGATGTTCTGGGCTCCGACGGTGTGCTGTGTCCAGCCCATGGCGTACATGATGGTGCCCGCCTTGCCCGGCTCGTACGAGCTTCCCACGTAAGTTTCGTACACTTCCTCCAGCTTGGCAGTGGAGGTGCCCGTGATACCAGAAACCGTGTCCACGTCGTAGCGCGAGTAGTGTTCCTTGATGATCTGGTACACGCAGCGCGGATCCTGGAGGGTCTTGTCCCGAAGAATGACGCCGTCTTCGTCGGTCTGGAAGTTCCAACTGGAGCTGTCGTAGCGCCGGGCATCGGCATCGTAGCCGGCGAACAAACCAGTGGCCGGGTCGAACTCGAAGTTTTCGTCGACCAGGTAGGCGGCGTTGGTGTATTCCGTGACGTACTCGTTGTGGATCAGGTCATTCTGCAAGATGTAGTTGAGCATCCCACCGAGGAAGGCAATGTCGGTGCCGCTCCGGAGAGGAGCGTACACGTCCGCCTTGCTCGAGGTACGCGTGAAGCGCGGGTCAACGCTGATGAGCTTCGCTCCGGCCACGCGGGCTTCGGTTACCCACCTGAAGGAGATGGGATGGTTCTCAGCAGCATTCGAACCCATGATGAGGATGACATCGCTGTTTTTGATGTCGATCCAGTGGTTGGTCATGGCACCCCGGCCGAATCCAGTCGCCAAACTGGCGACAGTGGCGGAGTGTCAGTTTCGCGCCTGGTGTTCTATATACACCAGGCCCAGCGTTCGTAGGAACTTCTGGTACAGCCAGCACTCTTCGTTGTCCATAGCCGCACTGCCCAGCGAGCCAATGCCCAGCGTGCGGTTAACGACGTTGCCGGCGTTGTTGGTGGTCTCAAATGTCGCGTCACGCGTCGCCTTCACACGCGCGGCGATCATGGGAATGGCCTCTTCCCAGCTCATCTCCGTCCATTCCGTGGCGCCGGCGGCTCGGTGACGAACTTTGGTCAGCCGGTTTTCGTTGTTGGCCATCTGGTACAGTGACGAACCCTTCGAGCAGGCTGTCCCGTCGTTGATCGGGTGCTCAGAATCGCCCTCGATGTTGATGACCACGCCGTCGGCAGAGTCCACGACAAACCCGCAGCCCACACCGCAGTACGGACATATGGTCGTGGTCCGCGTGGCCTCCTCCAGATTCTTGCGCAGCTCAACCGCATAGGCCTCAACCGGGGTGAGGGCAAAGCCCATCCCGGCAATAGCCACCCCCGCCGTCGCCGCGGAGGTCTTAAGGAATTCTCTACGTGTGACTAACATTGGCACCTCCTAGTCCACTAATAAAGCACACTCGTGGAATTGAGTTACGTGCACAGATAACTTACAAGACGTCCGCCAAGACGCCTTCGACGTTGTTAGAAGACATGCGAAGCAACGAGACGTCTGAATTGGCAGCGCAACGAATCGCATACCATCACTTTGACCTCGGCAACGCTCGAATCTGCAAGGCGGCATGGCTACATCCGTCTCCTGCCGTACAACTCCTGACGACACTCGCGCTACTACGCTGGTTATGGCAAACAGCTACCTTGCAGGCCACGCTTGATACCGCGCCGAAATCGCCCGCTACCGAGAGCGAACGAAGCGTAGAAACCAGCCCCTTGAGATCACCTATGCGACCTCGAATGAAACTCGTTGCAAATAGCGCCCAAACGCTACGCAATTCCAAGAGACTAAGCATCGAGCCCACATAGTCAAGACATTATCGGTTGTTTGACACTAATTATGGCAGCCAAAAGACTTCGTTATGCGCCGCTAAACATAACGGTCCGCTCTGTAATCCTCCGCACCCGGTCAACTAGTGCCTATTCCGACGAGGTGCTGGCACTTCACCATTGCTGTTTCGACAACGTGGAGACTCGAGCCGAAGCGCAACCGTGAGGAAGCGGTCCCGATGAAACCGCAACAACCTCCAGGGATATGGCACTGGTCTGGCGTCTCATCCATCATACACCGTGTCGAGGATTTGGTCGGCGCGGGAGGTTTTCGGGAGTATGTCCGCAAGATCGGCGGCCCAGACGAGTGGTTGAAGGTCGTCGCTGTGCCCTTCTGATGTAGTTGTAGATGACCTGCTCGGGCACCCGGAGGATAACTGGTCATCGTATGTGCTGTGGACCAGTGCCGCGGCTGTGCAACACAATGTGTGAACTGTTACGCTACTCGGCTCCGGCCTCAACCTCGGCCTCGGCTGCCCGCGTATGCATCCCGCTCGCCATCATCTGAGCCCCACCCGGCGTCAGCGGAAAGGCGCCGCCCGCCTGGTTGTGGCACCGTAGGCAGACGAAATCCGTCGTCACAGCCGCCCGGCCGTCAGTACGCTTCCGCACGGCGCTTCCGTCGGCGGTGAACATGGCATCGGCAGTGGCGTTCTCAGTATCGATCCGGAAGATGTGCGCCCGTACGTCACCGATTCGGGCGTCCGGCCCGACCAGCTCCGGTGGAGCGAAGCTATCGTTCAGACCAGCCAGCGGCATGTGGCAGCTCTCGCAACTGACGACCTCCACTTCGCCGCCCAGCTCAAACACCGCCCCGTCGTGAAGCGCCAGGTTGGTGTCCACATGGCAGGCAGTGCAGCCATTGCGCAGCCCATTATCGCGGTCGTGCTTAATGGAGGCGTGGGGGTCATGGCACACCGTGCAGTTAAAGTCGCTATGCCCGCCACTGGCAAGCAACTGCGAGTATTGCGAGTTGCCAGCCAGGAATCCGTCCGTAACGACAATGACCTGCGGATCGCCTCCTCGCGTGTGGCAACGCCCGCAGGTTTCGGGCGTGGGATCGACGAAGATGTCGCGCGCCGCCGGATTGGGCATGTGGGTCGAGCCCGGACCGTGACACGCCTCGCACTGCACGCCCACGTCCTCGTGGTCATGGAGAAGTGTGGTATCGAGACGCTCGGGGTGGCATGCCAGACACGCGGCCGCGCCCACATAGCTCGCCGCCGCGTTGGTAGGATCGGTCGTGTTGTTGAACGCCAGATTCGGCTCTTCGACCTGACATTTATGAGGCACGCAACCGACCATGATCACCAGCAAGGCAGAAGTCACCAGGTACCGCACAAAGCAGACCTGCGTAAGGCTGGAATCCCTGGGCATCTCTCCGTCGCTTGTTGTGTGAAGGTTACTTCTCATGGCACTCCTGACACAGGTCGGGTCGGGCGATCCGCAGCATATTGGCCGCCTCGGTCGGCGAGACCGCAGTTGTCCCGAGAACAGAGTCCGGCGGAAACAGCCCGACATGGTGTGGGTTGTGGCACGTATAGCAGGCAATACTGCCGTCGTTCAGTGGAAGCTTGGCCGGCTGGCGAGTCGCCTGGGCCGCCAACTCCCGAATCTCAACATCTGTAAAATCACCGCGCTCGCTTAGCTCACGCGCGAGCATGCGCCGGCGAACCGCCACCGAGACGGGGCGTCCGAAATGCTCGGCCGGGTAGTAGTCCCAATGCTGATCGTGACAGGTAAGGCACGACCCCGACGAACTGTGGAGCTTGGCGTCGAACTGCCGGCGACCATCGGACGGAACCTCCGCCTGCTCGATATGGCAAAACAGGCAAGCCAGGGGTTTCAATTGTCCCTGACCATCGACATGAGCGTGAGGGCTCCCGCCGGTTTCAGCGTGGCACTTGCCACAAAAAGCAAGTCGCTGATTGGCGTCGTACTCACGCAGCATGGCGCGGTTCAGCGACGGTCGCGATGCATCGGCGTCGCAATGCCGTTTGACGTCGTGGCAGGACACGCAACTGATCTCCCCGTCCGGCGCGGGCCAGCCGGCAGGCGCCTTTAACCCCGAACCGTCGAGAGATCCCTCGACGGGATGAGCCCACACAAGGTCATCGTGCCCTTCGTGACACGATTCACACAGCTCGCCGGCCTCATCAAGATCGATCGGGAGCGGATTGTCATCATCGTCGGTGTCGTGGCACGTATCGCAACTCTCGGAATCCCAGTGGGGTCCGGCGGTTTCCGCGTCGTCCACTTCCTGCTCAGGCAAGGACGGCCCGTCAAAACCATGCCTGTCCTTTGCGAACCACGCGTAAACGCGCACGCCCGGCCGGTTCAACTGCTCGGCAACCAGCACGTAGTACTCCGGCACTACGTCCGGCGGCAGTGTGAGCTCGGCTTGAGGAATGAAGGACGCCGCCATGATACCGCTTGGCATGGTCAACTCACCGATGCCCGAACCGGGTTCGCCGAATGCCAACAGCGGAGTGCCGAGCGGTGCAAACACATGCACACGTTGCGAAAACGCGTCGGTAACGAATACCGTATCGTCAGGCCCGACCGCCACATCGCGAGGGCGTCCAAACGAACCGACACCGCTGCCTGGTTGCCCCAGGCTACGCAGCCACTTGAAACCACTGTCGAAAACCTGCACGCGGTTGTTGAACACGTCTACAACGTACACATTGCCCGCGGAATCACGAGCCATACCGCGGGGCGTGTTGAACTGCCCAGGACCTTGGCCCGGCCCACCGATGCTGCGCACGTGCTGCCCGGAAACCGCGTCGAACACTTCAATCCGATGCGCCGCCCGGTTGCTGATCAAAACAGTATCGTCAACGACCAGCACGCCGGCGGGCTTGAAATCGCCGTCCGCCATCTCGAACAACCGCTGGACGTTGCCATTTGCGTCACACCGTCTCACGCCTCCGCGATCACATACGAATCGATCCCCGCTCGGACCAATGTCCAGCGCGAACGGGTGATCGAATTCTGATCGCTCGCAGGCGGAGGAAAGATCGCCCGAAACCGGATCACACCGGAACACCGTGCTCAGCCCGGTGTCACAAACCAGCACGCTCTGCCCGTCCGTCGCCAGGCCCGTCGGACTGACGAATCCCAATGGCGACGGCGGATCGGTCCCGAAAAAGAACCGCGACAAGTCGACCTTGGTCTGCGACGGAGGCGGTGTGCCCCGCAAGTTGCCGAGAGACAACACACCCGAAATCTGAGACCCTGGAAGATGAACCGTGGAAACCACAACCGGCGCCGCACCGCGAACACCGCCGCGACAACCCACGGCAACGATTGCCGTGAGACCGGCGCAAACCAGCAGCACGGCCCCAACGCTACACAAAATACGGTTAGGACGAGAAAACATGATCTTGGTCAGCGAAGATGACAAGTTAGACACATCCGACTACGCTCGTTTGAGATCTGCAACATTCCTGAATAACCACGCGTGTTGTGAGCATCATGGCAAGTCGTACATTGGATGCGACCGCCGGGCAACACCAGCCCTGCGGCCTCGACCGCTGAGCGCGGTTGGAGGTCCTCACTGGCCACCGGATAGACAATACCCACCGGATGGCTGCGTGAATCCGTGGCTTCCAGTCGCGAACTGGCCAACTGGTCGGTGGGACCCACCGCATGAACCGATGAGTATACGTCTGAGGCCACCTCTCCGTCATGACACCCCAAACACAGCAGCGACCACCCCGTCAATTCAAGGTCGGCTGTCCGGTAGGGTCGCAATGGCGGCGCCATGTCATCCTGCTCATTCGGCAACGGAGCCGGCGCCCCTCCCAAATGTGGAGTGTGGCAGGGCAAACACAAATCGCTACCACCACTGGTGTTCTGCGTAAAATCGTGCGGACCACCGGCAAGACCGCTGCTCAGCTTCATATGCTCCGCCAAATCTTTGGCCTCAACCTCGCTCGGCTCCGACGCCGCGGACTGCTCGGAGACGACGGTGTCGACCAGGCTGGCCTCGGATGGCTCGCCACCGGCGCCCCACGCGCCTAGCAATCCCCCCACCAGAACCGTGCCGACCAGGTTCACAGCCAGCACTCGCATCACCTGTCGCGACCCGCCAATGATCATGAACCAACTCCTGAAACCGACACAACCCAACCTGATGACTCGCGACTATAGCATCACCCGGGCGTAACCACAACGCCGGGCAACACCTGCTCCACCTTTGCCGACTGCCCTCCAAGAAAGGGCGGCAGGACTTCGATTCGTGGAATACGTCGACCTGCTAGCGTAGGCAAACTAATGCTTGCCTGCGCGTTTTCCCCGACTTCACAACCAAGGAAAACGAAAAAATCTGCCGCATCCCCACATCGATTCCGTTTCTAACACGACCAACCCACTATAACCAGCACAAACTTCGCACCTGGACGGAGGCACGCCCCCATCGCTCGATACTGCTACAGACGGACTGGACAGCGGGCTCGCTGCTCGATAACCTACCAGCCTGTGGTTACCGTTGGCGGTCGGCGTGGGACTTTCTGCTAATTCGAATGGTGCGAATTTCTTCCGTTATTGTTTGCCTCTTGAGCGTATCCGGCCTATCCGCCGTGTTCGCGGCGGGGGATGCTCCGAGCTCACAGCCGAGTACCGTCGAGGCTGACGGCCAACCAGCCCCCCCCACCCCCGTCGAGCCCACCGCTTCCCGATCGCTCGTGGATTTCGATGAAATCACCTTCGAGTTGGGCTTCGAAGGCTACTACGGCGAAGCAAAAACACGCTACGATTCCGGACGCGCGTTGGGCCGTGGGTATCGACAGACCAATCGCGCCCGCCTCTTTGAAGAAACGCTGGCCCTCCGCACATCGGGCACGCTCTTGGACCCGCGGTGGTTGTTGTTCGACATCACCGGTCGATGGGGGCTGTCACAGGAATGGTTCTCCGAGACCAGGCTCGGGCCAGACCTGCGAGAACATTCGCACGGCGACCTGCTCGAATACGACGTCGCCTTCACTCTGCTGCCGCAGGGCAAGCTCTCTGCCGTGGGGTACGCCCAACACCTCGACAGTCGCATACCGCGAGCATTTCAGCCCAGCCTCGAACGCACACGCGAACGCTATGGCGGCGAGGTGAGTTTCAACGATCCACATCTGCCAATGCGGCTCTCGTTCGAGCATGTGTGGGATGATCTCGACAGCCGCACCGATGGCCTATATTCAGACGAACAACGTGGTCGCGATACGCTCCGCTACGAGGCCACCTGGCAGATTGCAGATCGTCATTCGTTGCGGTTGGAATACGAATATGATGACCGCCACGAGCAGTACTCCGGCGGCAATACGCGTTTCGACACTACGCGTCACTATATCACGCTTGACCACGTTCTGCGGTTCGGCGAGCAAGGGCGCAGCTCGTGGGAGACGTCAGCCCGCTTCCAGGACGAAACCGGCGACTTGGCCCGTGACAACTTCGAGCTAGCTACGCGATTACGCCTCGCCCATACCGATGCGTTGTCGACCAACTACGCACTGCAATTCCTGAGGGACGACTTCCAGGGGCTGTCCAGCCGGATCTTGCGAAGCGAAGCCGGCGTGAACTACCAACTCACCGACTCGCTGAACACGACCGTTCAGCTCTACGGCCAGCGCCAAAACGGCGACGCCAGCACCGATTTCACCGAGTGGGGCGGCGTGGCTACTGCCGCTTATGGCCGCGAGAACAAGCTCGGCCACTTCTCGGCAAACCTTTCGTATAACTACGTCGCCACCGACACCAAGGACGGCAATCGCCAGGGTATTGTCGTTGCTGAATCGGCCACCTTCCGTGATCCGCTGGCAAGCTATTTGGTGCATGCTGAAGCCGACATCTACAGCATCGTTGTGACTGACGCCAACCGCTCCCGCATCTACCTGGCGGGCCGTGACTACAGCGCTTTCCGAATGGGGCGCTACACAGCCCTTCGGCGCATCCCCACCGGGCAGATCAACGACTTACAGACCGTGCTGGTAAGCTATACCTACCGGTCGTTTTCTGATTATGACGTTGCCCGTGACCGTGTCGATCTGCGAATCCAGCAGGCCTTCGATTGTGGGCTTACACCATACTACGCGGCCTCGTTCCAGAACGAGGATATCGACCAGCCGCGTTTCCTGCCCTATCGAGCCCGGGACATCAATCGACAGCGTATCGGTGCCACTTACCGCCATAAGCGCTGGTCGACCGGTCTCGAATATGAGTACAACGACGACGACATCGACCCCTACGAGGCTGTACACTGCAATGGCGATGTGGTTCTCTTGCAGACTGCCCGCCAACAGCTTGACGCCAAGACCACTGTCGCACGCTTCTGGTTCGACGGATCCAATGCGCTGCCGGGTCGCGACACCACACTGCTCGATGTGGGTGCTTCGTATCGCTGCCTGTTGAGGCAGGACATCGAGGTCAACGCCGCCGCCATGTACCGGTACGAAGATGATACACTGTTCGGCATCACCCACGGCGCCGACGTGTCTGCCACCCTTGATTGGATGATCGGGCACTTCAAACTGCGTCTCGAAACCGAGTATGACATGCTCGACCTGCCCGGTTCGCGATCCGCCGACGCATCGGTCTGGATCAAGCTGAAGCGTGAGATCCCATTGCTGGCCAGGGCACGCAGATGAGCACGCTGCGACCATTGCTCGTGTTGTGGTTGGGAGTGACGCTGGCTGGTTGCCAAGCTCCGCTCCGCCCCGTTTTTTCGATTGTGACGCCACCGGTCGTCTGGCCTGCGCCGCCCGATCAACCCCGCATACACTATGTCGGCGAGCTGCGTGGTGAACAAAGCCTGGGGGCACGCAAACGGGGAACGGACGTGCTGCGATCGATATTTGCCGGACCTCGCCCGCCCGTCGAATTTTCGCGCCCCACAGCCGTCGCGGTTGTTGGACAGCGCGTTTTTGTCGCCGACACCGGGCTAGGCGCAGTTCATATGCTCGACATCGACCGGCGCATTCACGAGCTCATCCTCGGCAATCCCTCTGAACCTTTTCAGGTGCCGATCGACGTGCTGGCTTTGCCCGACGCAACCATCGCTGTGGTGGACCGCAAGCGGGCAACCATCGATTTTCTGGATCTCGATGGGCAGTGGCTTCACACTTGGCGAGATGCCAACTTGCGCGCCCCCGTCAGTGCTACCTGGGATGCAAATCGGAAGTTGCTTTGGGTCGCCGACGTATCAGACCATATGTGTTACGCCTTTATGGACGGTGAAATCGTCCGGCACCTGGGCCGACGTGGTTCTGCTCCTGGCCAGTTCAACTTCCCCTCAGCAATTGCGTGGAATGCGGCCGTGGGACTTGTAGTTGCGGACGCAATGAACTTCCGCGTACAGGTATTAGATGACCAGGACCACCCGCTTGCAGTCTTCGGACGCAAGGGCGACGCCGCCGGTGACTTCGCACGACCCCGCGACGTCGCGGTCGATTCACAAGGTCATATCTACGCGCTCGACAACCAATTCGAGAACGTCCAGGTTTTCGACCAGACGGGTCGACTGTTGATGGCGATGGGGCGTGGTGGAACCGGGACCGGCGAGTTCGCCCTACCCGCGGGGATAACAATCGATTCGCTGGACCGCATCTGGGTCGCGGACAGCTACAATCGTCGAGTGCAGGTGTTCCAGTACCTGCCGGAGGACGGATGATGCGCACATTAGAGCACTTTCGGTTTCTGCATGTCGGTCGACTTCCCGCACCGCTTTCCAGGCAAGCACCGCTCACGCGCTGCGCAAGACTGGGGCTTGTTCTGGTCGTTGTGGCCGCAGGTCTTTTGATGTGGACATCCCAAACCGACGCAGACGAGACCGTCCTGAACTCCAAGCACGATTTGTCGATTTTCGGTCCCGGTTCGATCAGAGCTGTCGATGAAGACCGTGTGTGCATCTTCTGCCATGTGCCACACAATGCCAGTCCTGCCGCACCGCTGTGGAACCGACACAACCCGACCACCTACTACCGCATCTACCGTAGCCGCACGACTGACGCCCGCATCGACCAGCCTGGCCGCGACAGCAAGCTCTGCCTGAGTTGCCACGACGGAAGCGTAGCCCTGGGACTGACGCTGGACCGCCCGCCTAATGATCCCATCCACATGACTCAGCCCTACATGCCCTCGGGACCGTCCAATCTCACCAGCGACCTGTCCGATGACCACCCCATCGGCCTGCGATACGACCGCGCGCTAACCAATCGTGACACTCAGATTCGCCCGCGAGAGCTCGTGGACCACCGCATCATGCTCGGCAAGCGCGGCGAATTGGAATGCACCGCTTGCCATGATCCGCACAACGACGAGTTGGGCAACTTCCTGCGTGTCACGCAGCGCACCGGCGCGCTGTGCATCACCTGCCACGATATGACGGGCTGGCGAATCAGTGTCCATGCCAACAGCCTACGCAACGTACCGGCAACGGCCACGGGCGGACAGCAACTGCCGTTTCGGTCGCTGGCGGACAATGCTTGTCGCACGTGCCACGTCTCACACAGCGCCCCGCATCGTGACCGACTCTTGTATGACCGCCCCACGCGACTGTGCCTCGGTTGCCACGACGGCGCCAACGGCCAAGACATCCTGTCGGTCACCAATCAGCGTACCGGCCACCGCATCAACCCCCTCATGGGACATCGCGCCCGACCGGCGCGACGCCTCGGCGTTATGCAGTCCGTCGAGTGTACCGACTGCCACAATCCCCACGCAGCCGTCGACGGATTCGTGGCAACAGCCCTAAGCGCCGCCGGGCTTGGCCCACTACTGCCGCCGGCGATGAAAGGCGTCTCTGGCGTTGGGCTCACCGGTTTGCCTGTGGACCGGGCCAGGTTCTACTACGAAGTGTGCTTCCAATGCCACTCCGACCGCTCGGTCATCGTGCCGGACCGCATCGTGCGCCAGCAAGACACCGCCGGTAACGTGCGATTACAGTTCCTGCCGACAGCCGCCTCGGCACACCCCGTGACTTTTCCCAGCCGAAGAGCCGGCGATGTACCGAGCTTGCTGCCAGAGTGGCGCACGCGTCGCTCGATGAGTTGCCAGGATTGCCACAACAACCCCGATTCGGTAAGTGCCGGCGGCACACGGCCCGACGGCCCACACGGCTCACGATTCGACCATCTCCTGGTCTCGCGGTACGAAACACAAGACTACACCATCGAATCGCCCCAGGCTTACGCGCTGTGCTACAACTGCCACGACCGCAACTCGATTCTGGGCGACGAGAGTTTCGCCTTGCACAACCGACACGTCGTTCGCGGGCGCACACCTTGTAGCGCTTGCCACACAGGCCACGGTGTCGGCGGTAGTTCGTCACAGCACGGACACCTGATCAACTTCGACATCTCGATCGTCGACGGTCAGCGGTTCTACGTCGACACCGGCCGCCGGACCGGAAGCTGCACATTAAGCTGCCACGGCGTTGAGCACGTAAACTTCACCTACCAACCCTAGAACTGAAGCAAGCTCTAATCGTGCGTGGAAGTCGAATGGTACTTTCTCGCCGGACGGTGGCCTAATTGCTAGCTTTGTAGACCGGATTGTCGGGAGGCGCTGAGCATGGTGCCAGGACAGTCATCTGCAGGGTCCATGCCGCTGAACAAAGCAGTGTGTATCAGTCCATCGGCCGTTCGACGTTGAGGGCGCCTAGCAGGTTTTGCGCACCGCTGTGCTGTGGGTTGATCCGCAGGACCCTCGCTGCCTCGTCCGCAGCCCCGTTCCGGTTCCCCTGGCGGCTCAACGTCAAAGCCAACTCATACCGCACGTCGGCGTTATTCGGATTGACGTCCAGCGAACGGCGAAGAGCTTCGACGGCTGCATCCAGATCACCGATCTGTGCCAGGGCAGACCCGAGATTGTAAGACACGATCGCGTCCCGGGGCGACAACCGCGAGGCTTGGCCGTATGCCTCGATGGCGCCCTCCAGGTCGCCAGACTTCTGCAGAGCAGCACCGAGATTGGAATGCACTCTGGCAAGCGAAGGGTTCATCGCCAGAGCCTTGCGATACTCAGCGATGGCTTGGTCGAGCTGACCGTTTTCGTGGAAAGCCAGCCCCAGACGAGCCCGGTTCAGCGAAGACTGGGGCCTGATGTTGAGAGAGGCTGTATAGTGAGTGATGGCACCGACGCGATCGCCCTGGACAAGCAGAGCCTCGGCAAGCTTCGCGTGGACATCCGCATCGTTTTCGGCGAATCGTAGCGAGCGTTCATAGAACTCGATGGCCTTGTCTGTCTTTCCCTCCGCCCAGAAACGGTGGCCCAACAAACGGTGGAGTTCTGCTGCGTAGTTGATCTGCTCTGCGCGAAACGGCCTGGGCACGCAAGATATTCCCACACCCACGCCCGCCAGCATCAGGTAGGCTGCCAATCGGCGCAGGTCCCTGCTCCGCACGACAGCTACGAGCGCAAGGAACCCGGCCGCCGCGAGAACGCAGACGACAGGCAACAGGGGCGCACGATAGCGAGATGCAGTAAGAACAAGGATGGTCGACAGCGAATATACGATGGTCATCAGCCAAACAGGGCAGGGAATCTCGTGCCGCTTATGAACACACGCGATCAGGACCAGCGGTAGCAGGACACCAAACGGAAATCCGAACCGCCCCGCCTTCCACACCAGGCTCGTCAGGATGTGTGACCACTCGTGGAAGACGTAGACATCGACGCTGCGCGGCATTTCGCGAGCGCTTACGAACTCGACACCTTTTCGCGCCAAACCACCCAGGAAATCCGCCGGTTCGTCTCGCACGTATTCCCATGTCTGACCATAGAAGAAACGTTGGCGGGCCCATGGGTTGTCAACGATGCCATGTTGTTCCGGCATCCTGGCCAGCTCGTCCCACTGCCGACCGGGACGCCACGAAACCGTCTCCTCCGCTCGCGGATTGTTACCAATATAGAAGTTGACCCCGCCACTTGCGGGCATCATGCCGAAGTGGCCCGTCTGGGTCTGATTCACGGCGGCTACTGGTAAGGCTATAAGGAGAAAACCAGCCAAGACGGAAGACGCCGCGAGCAGGATTCTCCGTCCCGCATTTCCCGCGCCATGCAGCGTGAGACCCAGCCAAACACAGCCTGCAAGGAAAACTGGCAGGAACGTCGGGCGCGTGATAACAGCTAGCGCCCCGCACAAGCCCAACCAGAAGAAGGTGAAAGTCACGTTAGTTACCGAAGAACCGGCGCGACCCTGGTCACCGTGCTTGGCAGCCTCTCGGACACGTCCATCACACCGGCAGAAAAGCAGAACCAGAGCGACCGCCCAAAAGGCGGCCCATCCTGTAGCGAGAAGCTCCCCCTCGAAGAAGACCAGCGGTCCGCAGAGTGCGGTCATGATTCCCGCGAGGATCCCTGTGCGCAAATCAAATACGACCCGACCGAGGCGATAGGTCAAGGCGCAAGTTGCCGCTCCGATGACGGCTTGGACCAGCTTCGCCGCAACAATGGACGAGCCACTCAGACCGTACGCCACGAACAAGAAAAACGGGTAGAACACCGATTGCCAGAACAGAGACGTGCCGGGCTTACCGCCGCCCACGAGTGATCGCGCCAGGCTGTCGTAGTCTGCCGAATCCATGATCGGCGTGGTGAACGTGGGGTTGTCCGAACTCTCGTAGAGGTAGGCGAGTCGCACCACCAGCGCCAAGACGAAGACAAGCCAAGCGAAGCGTCCAGTGTTCCGGCCGCCGCCGCAACCGGCCTGCTTGTCGGGCGAAGACTTCTTCGGATTGCGAGGCTTGCGCCGAAGCCGATGTGATCGAGTCATGCAGACACAGTAATCCCTTGCCGGAAAGCCAACCACACAAGAAACGCCCGCCCCCGCGTCAGCACTCCGCTACTTACGTTAGGAACACTGGAGCCTACGTTTCCAGGTTGTCTGCCCGTGTGAGTCGCCAACGTACACCGACAAGCCTTGTGATTCAACCGAACGCGGTTCTTCTCGCCAGGTATGCGACGTTTCAGATGGCTGAGCGGACGGCGTCGCACTGCGGTTCTTCGCATGCTATTCCCTGGAACGTCCGATATTCTGATCGACCTCGCGACCAGTGGCCCGCCAGCAGGCTCAGCCTTCTGAGAGGGGCAGACCGCGTCTTCTCGCTCAACAAAGCACGAGCCCGACCGCTCCTTCCAGCGGCAAAACGCCGTACTTCAGCGCCCAGACCACACCTGCCATCGCCATCTGCCGACACATATATATAGGACTGTTCCCTGAGGACCTCCCCGGCTCGGGGCAGGCTGCAGAGCCGTCGTGCGCCTGGATGGATTGGACACTGGATCATGCAAACCGGACGAAAAAGACACACCTGCCTCGTCGCGAGCATCACCCTGATCTTCATGGCGTCGTGCTACTACGTGCCCGATCCGCCGCCAGATGCCTGTGCCGATGTCGAATGTGCCGAAGGAGAGCAGTGTCTCGACGGCGCATGTGTCGCCGATCAGGCCGGCGGAGCATGTACAATCGATGAAGACTGTGCGGGTGACTTGCTGTGCATCAACGGGCTCTGTGCGCCCAACGAGTCACAGCCCGAGTGCACCGTCGATGAGGATTGTGCCGAAGGATCTGTCTGCCTGGAAGGAACCTGCGATCCGAAGCAGGAAGCAGCTTGCACGGCTGACGACGACTGTGCCGCGGATCAGATGTGCCAGGACGATCTGTGCGTCGATCTTGCGAATCCTGAATGTGAGTCTGACACCGACTGCGAGGATGGCCAAAGCTGCGTGGATGGTGCCTGTGGAACGGGAACTGAAGTGCTCAATGCAATGGAAACCGCCAATCCGGGCGTTGTCTTCGATGCGCTCGTGGTGGGTGAAACGTATCAACTCACTGCACCGGTAGCAACGCAAGCCGAGGAAGAACCCGGACAGGAGGAGCAGACTGCTGATGACGGCGCTGAGGCAGGCGGCGAAGCAGAGGATGACGCGGCAATCCAGACCAGTGGGTTAGTCGACGAATGCACGTGCGTCTGGTCCGTCGATCCTCCCGACGTTGCTTCGTTCGACGTCCAGGGCGAATGCGATGTTCAAGTCACCGTCGCTCAGCCTGGCGAATCCAGCATCTTGGTCTACGTAATCTGCGGTTCGGACCAGGTTTCAAGCCATACGCAATCGATAACAGCGGCTGACCCCATTGTGGCGTGCGATGATACCGACGACTGTGCCCCAGACGAGTATTGCCTGAACCTGGTCTGTGTCGATCGCGTCGGCCCGGTGGTCGAGCTGCTTACCGATCAGAGCCGGCCACCGTATATCGCGTCGCTGGACCTTCGCCTGGAGGATCAGGGAGGCTCGCCTATCTGGTCGGGCGTCACCACCGACCATTTCCGCCTCTTCGAGGACGGCGTCGAAATCGACTATGACGAGACCGGGTTCTTCGTCACTCCGCTTCCCGATCTACCACACAAGATCGTCATTGTGCTCGACTATACAAGGTCGATGGAATCAGCGGACGCGATAGACGACATGATCACGGCGGCCAAGATATTCGTTGCCGGTGGCCCGTTTACCGAGACGGATTCCATCGGAATTGTGGAGTTCCACGACCGCACTGACCAGGGAAGCGGCTTTAGCACGGTCGTTCCGCTCACACCTGCCGATGCCCAGGGTGAGCAACTGATCATAAATGGCGTTCCCTTGGCGAGTGACCTCGAGGCGGGCCTGTCGAGAGCTTGGGATGCGGTGCAACTGGCCATTGACATGCTCATAGCGAATGACCGACAACCGGGTGAGGTCCGGTCCATCGTCTTCCTCACAGATGGTCGTGACACGACCAGCGAGGCTGATACCGAATCGCTGAAGTCCACTGCCCTTTCGGAGCGGATCAACCTCTACCCGATCGGCTTTGGGAATGCGGCGGAGGCTCGCCAGACTCTTGAATCTCTGGCAACCGACACGGGCGGTTCGTACTTCCCGGCCACAGACGGCGGAGAGGTGCGACAGGCCTTTGAGGACCTTGCATCCGACCTCCGCGGCGAGTGGAACCTCCGATACATAACCCCCGCAAACGACGGCACCGTGGGGCTCCACATCGAGTTTGATTGGAATGGCGCGACGTCCGTCCTCGACCACGACCTGGGCGCCGGGGAATTGAAGGGCGACATTCACCAGGGTGTGGTTCAGATCCTCTCCCCGGAGTACGACGCGCATAGCAATCGCACCGAGTTCGTGCTCCAAGCCGATTTCATCCCGCGCAATGTACAACAGTTACGCTTCGCCTTCGCCCAGAGCGACACCACATTCGAACTCTCTGGAAACGGGGGCTTAGCCAGCGCGGATAACGGCTGGACGCTGCTGACCACCGGCGATTCCCAGTTCGATCTGCACGGTGGTACTCCGTTTGCCTTTGGCTCGTTCGGCACCATCGGGAACGCCACCGTGCCCGGCGAGGTCACGAAGCTGCAAGTCATTCACGATGACACCGTTCTTGATGGCTTGGCTCAGCCCAAAACCATCGTCTTCTCAGGCGAAGCGTGGCTAATGCCCTTGATGTTGACGACACTCGTGGATCCGGTAGAGGCTGGCGTAGTGGCAAGGAGCCCACGGAAGCTCGCCTACGCCCATGGCGAGTCGGTGGTGCTTACGGCTGTACCGCTCGGCAATTATGCCTTCCAGAAGTGGAGCGGTGCGATTACGGGCACTGATAAGGTCGTCACGAAAGTTCTTGATAACGACGCGGAGGTCACGGCTGTGTTTTACCCGCCTCGCATCCTGACCGTAAGCGTTGAGCCCGCGGGAATGGGCACCGTTGTGGTAGAACCCAATCAGAGCAACTACAGGCACGGCGATGTGGTTACGTTAACCGCCGCCGTAATCGGTACCGCGACCTTCAAGGGCTGGACCGGAGACGCTAGCGGTACCGACCCGAGCATCCAGGTTACCATGACTGGCGACAAGACTATCACCGCGACGTTCGAGTGATTCCCGGTAGCCAGCGGCCCCAACTTGCCCCCGGCCGGACACGCCGTGCCTCCGCCACTCCGAACCGCCCTGAAACCGGCGTCACGGGGCATAAGCTCCTCTGTTTACAGCACTACTGATCCATGAGTGCTGGCAATGCCATGCAAACGGGATCACGGGGTGTTCCACCCACTGGATTCAATCCCTCATCAACCGGGCGTTTACCCATTGACTATCTTAAACGAGTCTGATAACATAGGCAATTAGCTCACGCCTTCTCGCAAGAGGCGACAACTCAAACCACCATCTACTTGGCCATCACTTTGAGGGTTGGGACAGCGTCTTGGCTGCGCGCCTCTTGGTGTCGGGTTAATGCCTTCCTGCGACGCCCCGGCAGCCCCCGACGCTGATTCGTAACGCTCTTGATTATCAGGACAAGACCTTTGGGCTACTGTCAATATCGACGGCAGACGCTTGCAGGGGGCTGGATTGGCTGTGAGAACGAGGAGAAACAGGCGGCGTATTCGTCGCACGAACGACAGGGCTTGAATGAGTTCGTGAATGAAACTAACTTCGGGGCCGAGCCCCGAGGGCAACGAAAGCATAGTTGAGAAGCGAAGATGGAATCAGGGTCGGCTCGGAACGAGAGCACTCAGAGCGCGCATGTGACCGACCGGACACAGAGTTCCGGACCGCCCGTTTGAACGGTGGGTCCCCCGCAGGAGAGGAAACAATGAAGAAGCTAATCTGCAGTATAGCAATGTTGGGGCTGGTCGCCGTGGCGGCGGGGGCCGGCAAACCTGAACTGTCAAGTTCCAGACCAGAAAGCACCGAGCGCGACGCACCGTTCTGCGACGCCGGTGGTCCGTACTCCGAGGAATGCCAAGGCTCCATGACCGAAATACAGCTCGACGGCTCGGGAACGTGGGACCCCGATGGAGACCCATTGGAGTACCTGTGGAGCTCCAATTGTCCGGGATGGGGGATGGCCGGCGACGACACTGTTTCACCGATTCTGAGTGTGAGCACTTGGGAAGAGTGTGATATATCCTGCGAGGTGTTCCTCGATGTCAGTGACGACGGCTGGTCGACGTGGCAAAGCTGTTCGGCCAACGTGTCCATCGACGATACGACACCGCCGACCATTACTACCGAGGCCCAGGATCAAACGATGGAGTGCGACGGATTTGTGCATCCCACGGAACTCGACGACTGGCTTTGGGACAACGGGGGTGCTGAGGCTGACGATGACTGCAGCATGATCTACTGGACGAACGACTTCGCCGGTCTTTCAGACGATTGCGGCGCGACCGGGTCGGCACTGGTAGAGTTCGTCGCGCGTGATTACTGCGGGAACCCAGCGTATACCTGGGCTACGTTCACAATCGAGGACACAGAAGATCCTGTCTGGGACTGGTATCCCGGAGACCACTGGCTTCAGTGCGATCCCAGCACAAACCCATCGGACATCGACTGGTGGCTCCATGATGCCTCAGCCTACGACACGTGCAGCGGACCGGTAGAGGTCACCAACGACTACTTCGGCCTCTCCGACGGCTGCGGAGAGTCGGGCGACGCAACGGTAACCTTCACGATAGAGGATGAATGCGGCAACGTTGACACCGAAGTTGCGACCATTACCGTTGAAGACACTCTTGATCCCCAGTTCGACGTCGTCCCTGGAAGCACCACTCTCTCCTGCGATTCCAGTGTCGAAACCCAGATCCAGACGTGGCTCAACTGGCCGATCGCCAGCGATCAGTGCAGCGGTGATGATGTGACCATCACCCATGACTACACCGGTTTGTCCGACGGTTGCGGCTCTACCGGATCAGCCACCGTCACCTGGACGGCAACCGACGATTGCGGCTTTACCGACACATACTCCGCCGATATCGAGGTCTATGACGACACGCCGCCCTCCTGGACCTCCGTACCCACCGACACCACACTGGAATGCGGCCCGGACGTCGACGCTCAAGTCCAAGCTTGGCTTAACAGTGCCGCGGCGCACGACGAGTGTGGAACAGTCACGATTGAGGACGACTATGACGCCCTGTCCGACGAGTGCGGGCCCACCGGCTCGGCGACGGTGACCTGGACCCTGGAGGATGAGTGCGGCAACACGGCAGAACCTGTTACCGCCACCATAACCATCGAGGACACAACGCCGCCTAACGTCAGCGTAAACGTCTACGGTGGCCAGGCCGACGCCGACTGCGAGTTTACGGTCACCTTCAGCGCAACCGTCACCGACAACTGTTGTGTCGAGGAGGCGGATGTTTCCGTAGACGTCGGGCTTGTCGCCGGCACCGCCACGCTCGGCCCGCCGACGATCAACAAGACCCAAAACGGCATCAACGAAGTGCTCATCGACGGTAGCGTTGTCGTCTATGACCTGACTGAGTGTCCCGCTGCCATCGGCGTGACCGTCAGCGCCACCGATTGCTGCGGCCACAGCAGCGGCGTCGGCGAGTCCGCCACCGTAACTGACAGCACTGATCCCACCATGACAGGCTCTGCCACCGCCGGCGATGTCAACGCGGACTGCGAGTATGTCATGGCATTTTCGGGCACAATCACCGACAACTGCTGCATTGAGGGCGACGCTGTGACTATCGTCGCCGACGTGATCGCCGGCGGCGCATCCCTGGACGATTTGTTCATCACCCCCGTGGAGCCGGCCCCCGGCGTTGTTGAAGTTACCGGCACCGTCCTGGTATCTGACCTGACGAGTTGTCCCGCCACCGTTGAGTTTACTGCTGACTTTGAGGACTGCTGCGGAAACTCCGCGCAGTTTACCTTCCAAGCGGATGTCAACGATCCAATAGTCCCCACGATTACCGGTTCGGCTACCGGTGGTGATGTGGATGAGAACTGCGAGTATGTGGTTCCGTTCTCGGCGACCATTGTCGATAACTGTTGCGTCGCTGAGGGCGATGTGATTGTCGATGTCACCTTGACGACGGGTAACGCGACGCTAGGCGCGCCGGACATCACCATAACGCAGACCGACGTCGGTACAGTTGACGTTGATGGGACCGTG
>Ga0180433_10004385_pt1 | contig 19853 bp, 18 predicted proteins | sample SS_ome_8_FD_132980 | JGI IMG/M metagenome (GOLD analysis project Ga0180433, IMG submission 132980) | Hypersaline lake sediment archaeal communities from the Salton Sea, California, USA - SS_1_D_1 metaG | ecosystem: Environmental > Aquatic > Non-marine Saline and Alkaline > Hypersaline >... | reverse complement strand
TATCTTGTTTCTTGTATCTTGTTTCTTGTATCTTGTATCTTGTATCTTTGTTCTTTATTCTTTACATACCAAACATTCCGCCCAGCAAACTACCTACTGCCACAACAAAAATTATATAGATAACCCAGAGAGAAAGTACCATAGTAGTGGACTTTTTGGTGGAAAAATTATATACGACTGAAAGTCCGATAATCCAGAGAATGAGACTCCAGATAGTAAAGATATCGAATCGGGATAATATCCTGTACAACAGGGTCTGACTTTCACCCACTTGCGGAGCAGGCAGTAAAATTGCCAGGCTGGTTGTTACTCCGAATCTGGAGCCATTACTGATCACTAAATATGTATACAACGCACTCTGAACAATCCCGATAATTCCACTCCAGCTGACAACTGCTAAAACATTCTTGAATTTAGCTTTCCCCCCCATAATAGTATTACCGGTAAAGAGAAGAATACCTGCTAAAATAAGCCAGATGATTAGTATACCAACAGGTGCTGCAATAAATCCAATATACTTCATTGGACCTTCCATTCTTTCTTGAGCTTGTCCTATCTGTTCCTGACTCATCCCCCGGGCTTTCATAACTTCAATCTGATCCTGAAAGGTTATATCCATTACCAAATATTGCGAGATAAGTGTAACCAATATAATAATTATAAATGGTACCAGCCAGGTCGGTTTTTTATTAATTTCTGTAAAAGTTTCCTTCGGAGATGCAAATATTCCAATGATTTTCTCAAACACATTCATTTTACTTTCCTTCTGTATCTCTGAATTCATAATTTCCTCCTATAACTTTTATTATAAAGCTTAACGTAAAACAATGATAAATGTTTCAAAATTTATTAATATTTATTGGATTTTATAAATTATCGCCAAGATAATCATCTTTTATTGTATATAGATATTCCAACGCTTGATCGTGGTCATTGGGTATTTCCCCTTCAAGGATAGCATCTTCAATAGCTTTTTTCAATTTACCAACCATTGGTCCGGGATCAATTCCACATATTTCCATTATCTCATCCCCTCTGACAGGTGACTGAAAAGCCCTGAGTTTATCCTTTGCCTCCACCTCTTTCATTTTTTTCCATACATTCTCAAAATTTTTCAAATGTTTTTTAACCCGATTAGGATTTCCGGAGGTAATATCTGCTCTGCATAAAATCATAAGATCTTCAATTTCTTCACCGGCATCAAATAAGAGTCTTCTGATAGCAGAATCTGTTACTTCTTCATCAATCAAATGTATAGGCCGCATATGGAGACGGGTTAATTTACTTGCATAATTATACATGTTATTTGACAATCGTAATTTTCTGCAAATACCTTTCAGCATTTTCATACCGATATAATCATGACCGTGAAAAGTCCATCCTTTACCTTTTATGAATTTCTTAACTCTCGGTTTACCAATATCATGTACTAATCCGGCAAATAATAATTTCTTGTCATTGGTCATTTGAGCTAAATTATCAACCACTTTAAGGGTATGCTCAAAAACATCCTTATGATGATGGTTTTCTCTTTGCTCCATTCCACTCATTTTATCCAGTTCTGGAAAAATAATTTCAAGAAGACCGACTTTTTTCAGTATCTTAAAACCCACAGAAGGTTTACTGCTTAAAAGTATTTTCATTAACTCTTCAGTAATTCTCTCCTGGGATATAATATGAATACGGTGCCGTTCTTCCTTCATAGCTTTGAAAGTTTTACCTTCAATGGAAAATTGAAGCTGACTTGCAAAACGGGCTGCCCTCATGATCCGCAGCGGATCATCATACAATGTTTTTTCCGGATCCAGGGGGGTACGTATTATTTTTTTATTAATATCCTTTCTGCCGTTAAAAGGATCAATTATATCTCCAAAAAAACCGGATGATATATCCATGGCAAGAGCATTAATGGTAAAATCGCGTCTTTTCAGATCATCCTCTAACGAGGATGATTCAACATCAGGTTTTCTTGATTCAGATTGATAGCTCTCTTTACGTGCCGAAACAAATTCCAATTTCATATCCTTATAATTAAATGATGCTGTACCGAACTGTTTGTACATGGTAAAACCGTATCCCTGTAGCTGATTTTTTACTTTTTCAGCAAAATAAGGCCCGTCTCCTCTTATAACAAAATCGATCTCATTAGTTTCTCTGTTCATTAAGGTATCACGTACATAGCCGCCCACAGCATAAACCTTTAATTTTTCCTTATCGGCTATTTCCCCGATTTTTTTTAAAATATCCTTTTTTTGTGCTTCCATATATAGCTATTCAATTAAACAATTATGTTAAAAAAATATTCAATAAATTCAACTTTTTTTATTATCTCTTACTACTTTTTTATACCACTCAGCAGTCTCTTCAATCGCCTGTTCAAATCCTGTTTCAGGCTTATATCCAAGAATATTCTTTGCTTTATCTATCTTAAAATGAAAATCCTGTTTTAAATGAGTTGCCAGATATTTTGTCAGAGGAGGTCTCTTTTTTATATGAAACAGACGGTAGATAAACTCCAGAACACTGGCTACTATCTTAGCTATTGAGGGATGCAGGGAAAATCGTGGAGCAGGGACATTCAGTTCCTCAGCAAGGGCTTCAAAATACTCTTTCCAGGAAATTTTAGCTCCGTCAGTAATAACAAATGCTTCTCCTGCTGCTTGCTTTTTAGTACCTGCAAGTATCAAACCATCAGCCAGGTTTTTTACATAGGTCAAAGCTCCTATAGTTTTTCCTCCTCCGATATACCCCATTATTCCTTTTTCCAGCATAGGTGCCATTTTTAAAAGACTGACTCTGTCTCCTGGGCCGTAAATATCACCAGGTCTTACAATGGTCACTTCTATTTTATTTTTTTTATGATAAGACATCACTAATTTTTCAGTTTCGCGTTTGGTTATTACATAGGGAAAGGAAGAGTCTAACTGTGGACTCTCTTCATCAAGATCACAGGCACCAATATGACTATGCACAACAATACTGCTTACATAGACAAACCTTTTTACCTTATTTGCCACCGATGCCTCTATAAGTTTGCGGGTGCCTTCCAGATTTATCCTTCTGAAGTAGTCTAAACTTCCCCAGTCCGAGACTGCACCAGCAATATGATAAACAACATCACCATTTTTTAAAGATGCAGAATATGTTGCTGAATCATCCAGAGAACCAATAACTTTCTGAATATTTACTCCTTTGAGAAGTGAGAGATCACTGGTTTTTCGGACTAATCCCAATACTCTGTCCCCTCGTTTAAGCAGTTTTCTGCATAAGGCAGATCCGACAAATCCATTCGCACCGGTAACAAAAACTTTCATCTTTCTCCTTTATTTAACTGCTTTAATATATAAAAAATTTATGTAAAAATAATCACTCCTGAATTGGATATTCACCGGTGAAACATGCACAGCAAAAATCTTCCCTGGGTATTTCAATGCAATCCAGCATGCCTTCAACCGACAGATACCCGAGTGAATCAACCTTTAAATATTCTCTGATCTGGTCAATATTCTTTTTGTTTGCAATAAATTCACTTTTAGTAGGCATATCAATACCATAAAAACAGGGAAATTTGACAGGAGGTGAAGAAATTCGCAAATGAATTTGTTTTGGCTCGGCACTTTTAATAAGTTCAACTATTTTCTTCATTGTAGTACCCCGGACTATGGAATCATCAACTATAACAATACTTTTGTTTTTTAATACTCCTTTAACTGTATTAAACTTTATGCGTACATCTAAATCTCTTTCTGCTTGTTCCGGATGGATAAAAGTTCGTCCCACATAATGATTTCTTATCAATCCTATCTCATATTTAATGCCAGAACCTTCAGAATATCCTAATGCAGCAGTATTAGCAGAATCAGGAACAGAAATCACATAATCAGCTTTCGGAACCGGGTGCTCATGTGCCAGTTTACGCCCCAGTTTTCTTCGCACTTTATCAACATTCTCTCCAAATACAAAACTGTCTGGTCGTGAAAAATATATATGTTCAAATACACAGTGCTTATAATGTTTTATTTTTTTATCCTGCGCTATCTTGTAACTTTTTATTCCATCTTCTGTAATACGTACCATTTCACCCGGTATGATCTCTCTGACCAAATCTGCTTTTATCAGATCAAATGCACATGTCTCTGAAGAAAGGACATAGCTGTCACCCAGTTGACCTAACAAAAGAGGGCGAAATCCATAAGGATCTCTGGCTCCGAAAAGTGCATTATTGGTGAGAAAAAGAATTGAATAGGCTCCTTTAACTCTGGAAAGAGCATCCAGAAGCATGTTTCCCATGCCTTCCTTTTGTGAACATGCTACCAGATGCATTATGACCTCTGTATCAGTGGTGGTTGTAAATATCGATCCATTTCCCTCCATTTTACTGCGTAATATACTTGCATTAACAAGATTTCCATTATGTGAACTTGCCAGCTGACCATTTTTAAATGATATTAATACAGGTTGTGCGTTTACCAGACTGGAAGAACCTGTGGTTGAGTATCGGTTATGCCCGATAACATGGGGGCCGTATAACCTGTTTAAAATTTCAGGATCACAAAATACCTGATTTACCAGTCCCATATCAGTATAGCGCCTTAATTTCCTGGTATCAGAAGCAACCATCCCTGAACTTTCCTGTCCCCTGTGCTGTAAGGCATATAACCCCAGATAGGTTAAATGAGCAGCTTCCGGATGATTAAATATTCCGAAAACACCGCATTCCTCATGCATTGATTCAAAAAACATAAATTGTACACTCCTGATTGTAATACCTCATTTAAAAGATTTTCTGTACTGTAAAGACGCGGCCACAAAACCTTTAAATAAGGGATGGGGTTCTACAGGACGGGACTGAAATTCAGGATGAAACTGTGTAGATATAAACCAGGGATGATCCTTTAATTCTGCAATTTCAACCAGAATGTCGTCTGGCGAAAGACCTGAAAATATCATACCCTTTTCTTCGTACTTATCTCTGTATGTATTATTAAACTCATATCTGTGCCGGTGCCTTTCACTGATCTTCTTTTTTTGATAAGTTTTGAAGGCTCTTGAATTTTTTTTGAGTATGCATGGATACGCACCTAAGCGCATCGTGCCCCCCTTATTGATTATCTTCTTTTGTTCTTCCATAATATCAATTACCGGATACTCGGTTTCCGGATTCAGTTCCGTACTGTCAGCATTCTCAAAACCGAGAACATGGCGGGCAAATTCCACCATAGCCATCTGCATTCCCAGACATATGCCCAGAAAAGGAATATTATTTTCTCTTGCATACTTTATGGCCAATATCTTGCCTTCATGCCCTCTTTTTCCAAAACCACCGGGAATCAGTATACCATGCATGTTTTTTAAAACCTCTTTTGCCCCCTTCTGTTCAATGTCTTCAGCAGCAACACTATGGATACTAACCCGCACTGAATGAGTGGCACCACCATGATTAAGTGCTTCACGAATAGATTTATAAGCATCCTGTAATTCCGAATATTTACCGACAACTGCTATATCAATCCTTTCCTGTGAATTTTCTACTTTATTGACATACTCCCGCCAGGGTTTAAGATTTCTTTTTCCTGACCGCAATCCAAGATAATCAATTATACTGTCATCAAGATTCTGAGCAGCAAATTCAAGAGGAACTTTATATATGGTATTCTCAACGTCAAAAGCCTCAATCACTGCATTTTCATCAACATTGCAAAATAACGATATTTTACTTCTTACATCTTTATCAAGATGCTTTTCAGTTCTGCAGATAAGAATATCCGGAATAATACCAATCTCTCTGAGCCGGCCCACAGAATGTTGTGTGGGCTTGGTTTTTACTTCTCCGGCTTTATGCAGATACGGTATTAACGTAACATGTATGAACAGTACATTGCTCTTCCCCTCTTTTTGCCGGAACTGCCGAAGAGCTTCCAGAAAAGGAAGACTTTCAATATCCCCCACAGTCCCTCCTATTTCTGTGATAACCACATCAATATCAGGGGTTACAACTGAACGTATACCTTCACATATCTCTGAGGTCACATGAGGAACTACCTGTATTGTACTTCCTAAATATTCACCTTTTCTTTCCTTATTAATTATCGAATCATAAATACGGCCTGCAGTATAATTACAGTTTCTGCTGGTCTTTATCCCGGTAAAACGTTCATAATGTCCGAGATCAAGATCAGTTTCTGTACCATCATCAGTAACATATACTTCACCATGCTGATAAGGGTTCATAGTACCCGGATCTACATTTAAATAAGGATCAAACTTCTGATGCATTACATTGAGTTTTCTGGATTTTAAAAGTAATCCTATAGAGGCTGCAGTTATCCCTTTCCCCAAAGATGAAACAACTCCTCCTGTAACAAATATAAATTTTGACATCAGTTTCTCCTCTACAATACCTCTTTCAGCTTATTAAAAATTATGGACTGTCTCTAAAAATATATTAATTAATATACATTCTGTTTATTAAAAAATCAATTTTGACTTTCAATAAAAATTCTTGCTTTCTATTAAATTATTTATTATCTTGTATAGTTTTAATGAAAACTGCTTAAAAGGAGGTGTAAGAATTGAAAAAGGGAATACATCCGGAATATAAAGAAGCTACTATTACCTGTGCGTGCGGAATGAAATTTAAAACCCGTTCTACCAAAGGTGATTATAATATTGAAATTTGTTCCAATTGTCATCCGTTTTTTACAGGAAAACAAAAACTGGTTGACTCAGCAGGTCGGGTAGAAAAATTTATGAAGAAATATAAACTTGATAACAAAGAAAAAGAATCTAAGGATAAAAACAAATCCTCAGAAAAATCTTCTTAGCAATATTTATACAATTACGTAACGGGATACGGATAATCTGTCCGTATTCCGTTTTTTATATAATCTCATATATCAGGTAAACAATGAAAAAAGATGAAAACATTCATGTAGGAGGCCAGGCTGTCATTGAAGGCGTAATGATGCGGTCACCGGAATTCGTGTCAGTAGCTGTGCGAAAACCTGACGATACTATACTTGTAAAAAAACAGCCCCATATTCCCTGGACAAAAAGAAATAAATTTCTGGGTCTTCCTGTCATACGGGGTGCTGTTGTTTTAATCGAATCACTTGTGTTAGGCATCAGAGCTTTGAATTTTTCCGGTGATATTGCAATGGAAGAGGAGTCAGAACATAAACAATCAAATAACAATAATCTGCTCCTCGTATTAACAGTTGTTATAGCTTTAGGGTTTGGTATAGGATTTTTCTTCTATCTTCCGTTACTGTTAACAGAATTAACCGGGATTGAAAACAGTATGTTGTTTAATTTGATTGACGGAATAATAAGGGTTCTTTTTTTGTTGACCTATATATTTCTTATCAGCAGATGGAAAGAAATTAAAAAAGTTTTTGAATATCACGGTGCCGAACATTTATCAATATTCCTCTATGAAAATAAAAAACCTTTTAATTATAATGCTGCAAAAGAATACTCCACACATCATCCCCGCTGCGGAACCAGTTTTTTGTTTATGGTAATGATCGTTTCTGTACTAGTATTTATGCTACTCGGTAGACCTGAAACAATTATTGACAGAATTATTCGACTTCTTTTTGTTCCCGTGATTGCCGGTATTTCTTATGAAGCAATTAAGTTGTCAGGAAAAAAATTCGGTACTAAAATAGCAAAAATACTCATTGCACCAGGACTGTGGCTGCAGCATCTGACTACAAATCAGCCGGATGAAAAACAGCTTGAAGTAGCATTTGCTGCTTTAAAAAGCTCTCTTAATATGGAAATTGATCCGGATATTAAAGTGATAGAATAATATAATACTCATTATATAATATAAAGATATAAACATGGATACTTTTTGGAAAAAAATTGAGAACAAGATTACGTCTGCCGAACAGCGATTAAAAGAAGTCGAGAAGTCCCTGGAAAATCCTGAAGTATTGAATAATCATGAGAAATTAGCCTCATTATCCAAGGAACATAATAATCTTAAAACCTTACTGGATGAAGCTCAGCAGTATAAAAAAATAATGAAGAAGATTGAAGAAGATGAGAATCTTATTAATAACTCATCTGATGAAGAACTTATAGAAATTGCCCGTCAGGAGATAGAAGAAAATAAAGAACAAAAAAAATCTATAGAAAATTCATTAAAGGAATTACTTATTCCTAAAGATCCCAGTGATGATAAAAATGCAATTATGGAAATACGTGCAGGAACAGGAGGAGATGAAGCTGCCTTATTTGCCGGTGATTTGTATAAGATGTATACAAAATACGTTGAGAGAATGGGGTGGAAAAAGGAAGTATTAGGGGGCAACCCCACTGAACTGGGTGGCTTTAAGGAAATCATTTTCTCCGTAAACGGAGAAAATGTGTACGGAACCCTGAAATATGAAAGCGGGGTTCACAGAGTGCAAAGGGTCCCGTCCACAGAAACCCAGGGAAGAATTCATACTTCCGCTGCCTCCGTGGTAGTGCTTCCGGAAGCAGAAGAGGTTGATATTCAAATTGAGCCAAATGATATAAAAATTGATGTGTACAGATCATCAGGACCCGGGGGTCAAAGTGTAAACACGACAGATTCTGCTGTCCGTATCACTCACCTGCCGACTAATTTAGTTGTTACCTGTCAGGATGAAAAATCGCAGCATAAAAACCGCGCTAAAGCTATGAAGGTGCTGCGTGCCCGTTTATATGATTTAAAACAAAAAGAAAAAGAAAAAAAAACAACAGCCAGCCGGCGTTCTATAATTGGGTCCGGGGACCGCAGTGTGAAAATCAGAACCTATAACTTTCCCCAGGGAAGAGTGACTGATCACAGAATTAATCTTACTCTTTATAAGCTCTCAGAAATATTAGATGGTCATCCTGATGACTTCATACGTGAACTGCAGATCAGAGAAAAAGAAGAAAGATTAAAAGACAATACTGAATAATACATGTTAGTATTGAAAATTTTCTGATTTTATTATAACGTTTAAAATAAAACCTAGTATTTAATACATATTCTGTTAAGCAATGTAATCGGTTTGTTACATTTCAGGTGAGAGGAGCAGCAAGGATAGTGGAGGCAACTCTTTTACTGCAAGACGGGACAAAATTTACCGGTAGGGGATTTGGAGCATCCGGAACCAGCATTGGCGAAGTAGTATTTCATACTGGAATGACCGGATATCAGGAGATCCTGACCGATCCATCCTATAAAGGTCAAATTATAACTATGACCTATCCCCATATTGGTAACTATGGTTTTAATAAAGAAGATTATGAATCCTGTAAACCGCACATAGAAGCGCTTATTGTTAAAGAAGCGTGTTCATTTCCTCATAATCACAGATCCGCTGAAAATATAAACTCTTTCCTTAAAAAATTCGGTATTGTAGGATTAGAGGATATTGATACCCGCGCTTTAACCCGGCATATCCGGAAAAAAGGATCCATGAAAGGAATTATATCTAATACCGAAAAAGATCTGAATACTTTAAAAAAATTACTGGACAGTCACCCTCCAATTGAAAAGATAGATCTGGTGAATAAGGTAACAATCAGCAAACCGTATAACTGGAAGAAAAAAGCTAATCCTCATTGGTATTATGACAGTATAACGGAATCAGGTAATAACACTTTTACAATAATAGCATATGATTTTGGGATAAAGCAAAATATTCTGAAATTAATGACCTCTATGAATTTTAAGATTACAGTAGTGCCCGCTGCCATTTCTTATGAAATGATTCTGGATATGAATCCGGACGGAATTTTTCTTTCCAACGGACCAGGTGACCCTGAGAAAGTGACATATACGATAAACACTATTAAAAAACTGTCTGACAAATTTCCTATATTCGGAATATGTCTCGGTCATCAGATTCTGGCCTTAGCGCTGGGAGGGAGTACTTACAAATTGAAATTTGGGCACCACGGGAGTAATCACCCTGTCCGAGATCTTCGGACCGGAAAAATCGAGATAACTTCTCAAAATCATAATTTTGCTGTCGCCCCAACATCAGTGAGGGAAAAAGGGTTTGATATAAGTCATATAAACCTGAATGATAATACAGTTGAAGGTATGGAACACAGAGAACTTCCGGTCTTTTCTGTACAATATCATCCGGAATCATCACCTGGTCCTCATGACTCTCTGAACCTGTTTAAAAAATTTTATTCTTTAGTAAAGGAGAATGCCTGAATTAATGCCCATATCAAACCACCCCTAATACCATATACCTTACAACTCATAACCAATACTATGCCTAAAAGAGACGACATAAAAAAGATATTAATAATTGGATCCGGGCCTATTATAATCGGTCAGGCCTGTGAATTTGATTATTCCGGAACTCAGGCTGTAAAAGCTTTAAAAAATCTCGGGTATGAAACCATACTGGTAAATTCTAATCCTGCTACTATAATGACTGACAGTGAAATAGCAGATAAAACCTATATTGAACCTATCAACAAGCAGACAATTGCAAAAATAATTAAAAAGGAAAAACCAGATGCCCTCCTTCCAACCATGGGAGGTCAGACCAGTCTGAATGTAACTGTGGAATTAGCAGAAGACGGTATACTGAAGCTTTTCGGTGTAGAACTGATAGGTGCACAGCTTGATGCTATTCATAAAGCAGAAGACAGAGAATTATTTAAAAATATAATCAAAAACTTACACCTTGATCTCCCCAGAGGCGGGACTGCAAAAAATAAAGACGAAGCATTCAGTCTTATTTCAGATATTGATTTTCCGGTTATCATACGACCTGCATTTACTCTTGGCGGTACCGGTGGCAGTGTTGTTTTTAATAAAAAAGAATATGAAAAACAGGTTGAATGGGGATTATCCAACAGTTTTGTAAATGAAGTGCTGATAGAGGAGTCAGTAATAGGCTGGAAAGAATTTGAATTAGAAGTTATGAGAGATATAAAAGATAATGTAGTTATCATATGCCCTATTGAAAATATTGATCCTATGGGCATTCATACCGGGGATTCTCTTACTGTTGCACCCATTCAGACATTAAGTGATCGTGAATATCAATTCATGCGTGATGCAGCCAAAGCTATAATCAGAAAAATCGGGGTGGAAACCGGCGGTTCCAATATTCAGTTTGCTGTAAATCCCGAAAACGGAAGAATGGTTGTTATTGAGATGAATCCAAGAGTTTCCCGAAGTTCTGCTCTGGCCTCCAAAGCAACAGGATTCCCTATCGCTAAAATAGCTGCCCAGTTAGCAGTCGGACTAACCCTGGACGAGATTCAAAATGATATAACCGGAAAAACCCCGGCATGTTTTGAACCTGTGCTTGATTATACGGTAGTAAAAATTCCTCGCTGGAATTTTGAAAAATTTCCCCAGACTTCTTCTCTGCTGGGAACTCAAATGAAAGCCATTGGTGAAACCATGGCTATAGGACGAACTTTCAAAGAATCACTGCAAAAAGCAATGAGATCTCTTGAATGTGAATATTACAGTTTTGGTATTTCAGACAACCTGTCTGTTGCAGAGTATAAAAAGAAAATTATGCAGCCAACTCCTGAACGTATATTTTACATTGGTGAATTATTCAGAAAAGGAGCTGCTGTTAAGGATATATATTCCCTCACTGGTATTGATACATGGTTTCTGTATCAGATAAGTGACATTATCAATGAAGAAAAGAACTTCCGCAAAGAAAATCTGAGAAATAAAAATTCTCTGTTACACATGAAAAAAATCGGCTTTTCTGACAGGAGGATCTCTCAGCTTGCAGGCGAAAGTGAAGAGAAAATACGAAATATAAGATATAAACAATCAATAAAACCAGTATTTAAAGTTGTTGATACTTGTGCAGCAGAATTTGAATCTGAAACTACCTATCTTTATAGTACCTATGAACAGGAGAATGAAGCAGTAAGAAATAATAAACCAAAAGCTGTTATTCTGGGCAGCGGACCTAACCGTATAGGACAGGGAATTGAATTTGATTACTGCTGTGTTCATGCTGTAATGGCGCTTCAGGAAGCAGGATATGAGGCTATAATGATCAATAATAATCCTGAAACTGTGTCAACTGATTATGATATTGCTGACAAACTTTATTTTGAACCCTTAACCCTGGAAGATGTACTGAATGTCATTGAAATAGAAAAACCGGAGGGAGTAATTGTACAGTTAGGAGGACAAACACCGTTAAAACTTGCTCATGGTCTGGAAAAAAATGGAGTAAAAATTCTCGGTACTTCTACTAAATCAATAGATCTTGCTGAAGATCGAAGTAAATTAGGTGAACTGATTAAAGGAACAGATATCAAACAACCGGAATGGGGAACAGCTTTTACCCTGGAAGAGGCAAAAAAAGTTGCCAGGAAAATTGGATTCCCGGTGCTGCTCCGGCCTTCTTACGTTCTGGGCGGACGGGGAATGGAAATTGTATATGATAACAGCTCTCTGGAAAAATATATTATAGAAGCTGCTTCTCTGAGTTCTGAATATCCTGTGTTTATTGATAAATTTTTAGAAGACGCTTTTGAATTTGATATCGATGCTATCAGGGACGGCAATAAAACCATTATCTGCGGCTTTATGCAGCATATTGAGGAAGCAGGAATTCATTCCGGAGACAGCTCCTGTGTATTACCACCCTATATGATTGGAGATGAAGACTATAAACTGATTGTTGAGCAGACCAGACTTATCAGTGATATGCTTGATGTGAAGGGATTAATTAATATTCAGTTTGCGCTGAGAGATGGTAATATTTATATACTGGAAGTAAATCCCAGGGCCTCCAGAACTGTTCCTTTTGTCAGCAAAGCAGTAGGAATACCCTGGGCTAAAATAGCTGCTAAGATCATGATCGGGAGCAGCCTGGATGATTTTAATATTGATGCATTTCCGAATACAGATATAATCGCCATCAAGACACCAGTTTTTCCCTTTATGCACTTTCCCCATGTACATGTCTATCCCGGTCCGGAAATGCGGTCAACCGGAGAAGTAATGGGTATAGATAAAACATTTGGCGGAGCATTTGCCAAAGCTCAATTTGCCGCCGGACATGGCCTTCCCAAAAAAGGAAATGCTTTTATAAGTGTAAATGATAATGACAAAATATCTGTTGTTCCTGTTGCCAGACAATTATACGAACTCGGATTTAAAATAATAGCCACACAGGGAACGTATCAGGCTTTGCGAAAGGCAGGAATTCCGGTAAAGCCGGTACACAAGGTTGGAGAGGGACGGCCAAATTCACTTGATCTGATCATCAATGGAGAGATCCAGATCATTATAAATACTCCCTTGGGTAAAATATCCAGATCTGATGAATATAAAATCGGCAGAACTGCCATAGCCCATGATGTTCCCTGTTTGACCACTCTTTCTGCAGCCTGGGCCGCAATACAGGCGATCAGAACCCTACAATCCGGACCGCTCGATGTATGTACAATCCAAGAGGTTGAAAAAATGTAATATATTACGTATCTTGACACTAATTCACCATATTTAATACGTTTTTAAAGGAGCAAACAATGAACAATAATATATTATCTGAAAAAAAACAAGGCATTTTCCATCCCTCCACTCGTCTGTTTCGTTTCACCATTCTTATATTTGTAAGTCTCTTATCGTATGGAACTTATTTTGCATATGACGGTCTTTCTGCTATCGCTCCTCTTCTCATCAAATCATTCCATATTTCCAGAGCTGCTTTTGGAGCAACCAAAACAATATATTCTGTTGCTGCTATTTTATGTTTACTCATTGGTGGGATGCTTATTGACAGGATTGGCACCCGTAAATCCAGCATGCTGTTTTCCAGCTTTATTGTAATTGGTGCAGTTATTGTTGCTCTGTCACCCAATATCTGGGTACTCTATATCGGTATGTTCTTTTTCGGTGCAGGTTCAGAAACACTTATCGTTGCGCAAAGTTCTATTGTTGCCAGATGGTTCAAAGGCAAGGAGCTTGCTATGGCGTTTGGTATTGTACTGACAGTCAGCAGACTGGGCTCTCTTTTCAGCTTTAATACTGAAGCTTTGATAGCTGAATTCTTCGGACATTACTCCTATGCTCTCTGGGCAGGGGTAATTTTCTGTGTTCTCTCACTTCTGTGCAATATCATCTACTGCTTTCTTGATAAACAGGGTGAGCATGTTCTCGATCTGAAAGAAGAAGAGATAGAAGAAAAAATCGTCCTGTCTGATATTGCTAAATTCGATCCTTCTTTCTGGTATATTACCTTTTTATGCTTAACATTTTACGGGGCAATCTTTCCCTTTCAGCATCTGGCAGTGGATTTTTTCCATGATAAATGGAATATGCCTCTTGAGGCAGGAGGTGAAGGAGGATTTTTATATCAGGTCTTTTCAAATATTATTCATATGTTTTCCACCGCCCCTGGTCTGGCAGGAATCATTGTATTTGCCTCTATGGTCTTTGCTCCTTTTGCCGGAAAACTGGTGGATAAGATCGGGAAACGTGCATCTCTTATGATAATTGGTGCGTTAATGATGATCCCTGCTCATCTCTTACTGGGGATCACCTATATAAATCCTGTTATTATAATGATTGTTCTGGGAGCAGCTTTTGTGCTTGTTCCGGCGGCTATGTGGCCTTCTATTCCCCTGATAGTATCTAAAAAAAGAGTCGGCACTGCCTTTGGCTTAATGACTATGCTGCAGAATATAGGATTAGGGCTTTTCCCCTGGGTTAACGGTAAATTAAGAGATATTTTCGGCAATTATACAGCCAGTCAGATCATGTTTGCATCTCTGGGATTACTGGGTCTCATATTTGCTATACTTTTAAAACGAGCAGATTCCAGAAATAATAATATTCTGGAAAAACCATAATATTTTAACAGGACATGTAAACTATGACAGAAAACAACAGTAATTCACATCCATCTTCTCAGAAGGAAACGTTTAAAAAACTTATTCAGCAGTGGGATAACACTTCCTGGATATTGATTCTGGTACCGGTTCTGCTCACACTCTGGGTATATTTCGGTAAACAGGATTTTTTTGATATATCATTCAGCAGTATGATAAATGTATGGAATCAGGACTTTTACAGTACATTATATGAGTATTTCTGTGCCTTTATTCTCATGTTCGGAATTCCTTTTATTTTTGTAAAGTTTATATTCAAAGATAAACTTTCTGAATTTGGGTTTAAAAAAGGTGATATAGTATTCGGTGCTAAATTTTGTTTATACAGTATTCCGATTATCCTCATTTTAATGTTCATAGGAGCGGGAACAGAAAGTGTGCAGGCAGAATATCCTCTGGCAAAATCAATAACAGATAATGTGAACTATCTGATAATAATCGAAATATGCTATCTGGTGTACTATATCAGCTGGGAATTTCTTTTCAGAGGATTCATGCTCTTCGGGCTGGAGAAAAAATACGGTGCTCTGGCTGCAATTCTTATTCAAACCATACCGTCTACCATTGTACATATTGGCAAACCGTTCGGAGAGACCATGGGAGCTGTCATTGGAGGATTAATTTTTGGATATCTTGCTCTGCGTACACGTTCCATCTTTTATCCCTTATTTATGCATGCATTGCTGGGTATCAGTACAGACATTTTTGTAATTCTGAGAACTGTACATTAATAATCAAATTTTTCATATATAAAAAAATCAATTATGAAATCCAGTAAATTTAAACATATTCAACAATCCATACCGGTTTTCAATGGTGATTATCTCACTGTTGAAAAAATGACCATAAATTTACCGGATGGACGTACAGGAATAAGAGAAATAGTATTAGTTCAGAATGCTGCTGCAGTACTTCCGGTGGATAAAGAAGGTATGGTTCATCTGATTCGTCAGTACCGGCACGCAGTACAGAGATATACCCTGGAAGTCCCGGCAGGTTTAATCGATAAACAAGAGACGCCGGAACAGAGTGCAGTCCGGGAATGTGAAGAAGAAACAGGATATTTCCCGCATAAATTAAAAAAACTGCTTTACTACGCACATTCTGAGGGGTATTCTACAGGGTATACCACTCTATTTCTGGGAACTGAACTTGACTACACAGGAAAAATAAATCCTGACTCTACAGAATTTCTGGAAAGGGTCTCAATGCCCTTTGAAGAATTTTTTCGCATGATTCAGAAACAGAAAATACTGGACTCCAAATCAATTTTATGTGGGGTATTATATAAATTTAATATTGATATAAGTGAATAATTAACGAATTATGGATTTAAAAGTCCTTCAATGATCAGATCTGTAGCATCATCTTCATGTAATCCCCTGGCCATAAGTGTTTCCAGCTGTTTTGAATCCACACTTCCGATAGCAGCCTCATGGGTAACATGTGCTTTCGGATGCTGAACTTCCACTATCGGAATAGCTTTCGCCACTCCCTGATCCTGAACAATTTCTTTACAATCCACATGTCCCCGGGCTCCGGCAGCCTTGGCAATAAGTGTGTTTTGTATAAATGCCTGAGCCTTTTCCCGTACTGCAATATTGGTGGTCAGAACACCCCGGGCATCAATGCCTTCCAGGGATGCTTTTTCATTTATTTTGATCACATCATTGCCTCTACCATGTACTCTGGCTGTCATTTCCAGAATACTTTTTGCTTCACACACAGCCTCATAATCTATATCTATGTTTCCCACCATCCCTTTGATCAGTTCAAAATCAGTTCGGAACCGGGCTCCTTCTTTAAGATGAACTTTTGCCTTAGGAATCACCTTTACTCCTCCCTGAGGACCATGTACATGCCGCTCAATGTAAGCATACTCTGCGTTCTTACCAATAGTAAGATCTGCATCCATGGCATGAAGTATATCTTTGGCAAAGGGAAATGTACAGCTGGCAACAATACCTACTTTTGCATTATCCTCAATACGGGTATGAATAGTAATTTCCTGTACTCCCTTTTCCGGGATCATGCCAAAACAGATCTTGACCGGCTTTTCGATTTTTACATTTTTTTCAACCACAATTTCAGCTTCGATGCCTTTTTTCAGTTCTTTGGCTTCAATATGGAGACCGTCAACCAGATGAAGCCCTAAAACCTTATTATGATGAATTTCCACATGCGCCACATCAGGCCCGTGTTTATGGGATTCTCCCAAACTCTTATACATTTTTTTTATTAATTCAGTATCATTCATCTGTACTCTCCATAACTGGTTCGTTTTTATGATCACAGGGAATACATTTATCTCCGAAAAATTCTTCCAACTTTTCAGTACTTCCTTTTCTCAGTAATTTCCCGCAACAGATAAGAAATCCATGATCAGCTTGTTTTAGGACAGTTACACTGTGAGTGATCAAAAGAACAGTACTGCCGCTTTTCTTCAGGGTTTGGATAGCCTCAAAAATTCTATTTAACGCATCCACATCTATTCCGGAATCAGGTTCATCCATCATCACCAGTTTGGGTTTCATAATTAATATGGAAGCAAGTTCTATGCGTTTTCTTTCACCACCGGAAAGAGTAGTATCCACAGCTCTGTTCAGATAGGTATCCGGACTCAGTCCTACCTGATCCAGTACTTCCCGGACTTTTTCAGTAGACTTCTCTTTGGTTCCGGCCTGAATGAACCGCTGAATGGAGAGTCCCTCAAACCGGGCCGGTTCCTGCCAGGCCATGGTTATTCCTTTCTGAGCACGCTGATCAATAGAAAGTTCACGGACCGATTTCCCCTCAAAGAGAATATCTCCGGTAAAGTGAGTATATCCGGAAAGCCCCATAATGGTGGAAGCAAGGGTGGATTTTCCGGCGCCGTTGGGACCAACCACAGCATGAACATATCCGGGCCAGAAGTCCAGGCTTAGATTATTGAGTATAGATTTATCCCCCAGTCTCAAACTTACATTCTTAACTTCAAGAATAGGTGTCGGTGTCATGTAAACCTCTTTATCTAAAAATTTGTTTATTTATTAAGAAATTAATGATTAATAACTTAGTATGCAAGAAAAAAACAAAGTGTTGTATTCTATTTGCACTCTCAGTATAACTTAGATCAGAGGGAAAAATTTCTTCCTCTCTTTTTCAAAAGAGATGGAGATCAAGAGGGTGAGTTTGTTATGTTCTGCAGAAGCATAAGTGCTTTAAACATATACAACCTTATTCTTTTTTTTAAACCTTAGTAGCACAAGAATCAATAAAACCTTCAACCTTATTACCTTATTGATGATTGTCATAAAAATAAGGTAATAAGGTAAAGAATTTTGAGAGGATTTATTTCTACTAAGGTAATAAATCTTAAAATAAGGTTTTCTTTACATTTCTTTGTCAAAAGATACTATAAAAGAGTTTGATTATATTTTGTCACACTGAGTTCATCGAAGTGTGACAGATCGCACAGAGATTCTGAAATAAAAAACTCCCGAAGGATCCAAACCTTCGGGAAGTTAAAAGACAAAGCGATGCCTCTATTGCCACAGGGGCCGGATCCCCTGCGGAACAGGAAAGACTTATATAAAAGAGATATGGCTGGAGGGGTATCCCCCTGATAAGGGGGACTTTGGCATAATCATTTCTTCAAATAAAAAAAAAATTCATAGATATCCGTCAACCGGACAGGATCCCTCCAGATTCTAAAATCCTCACCTCACCAGGCTTTATACACCCTGATCTCGGGCATGGGGTAATGCTTTTTATTCTTTGTATAAATCACACCTCCTTTTAATATAGCTGTAGCAGCCAAAAAAGCATCATTGATATCCACCCCGTATCCCGGATTCCATTTTCGGTACATTTCAGCGGCTAAATCTACTACCTGCTGGTCAACCGGAATTGTTTCAAACATGGTTAAAAAAAGAAGCGTATCCTGTTTTTCTTCTTCTCTCATAAAAAACACTACCTCAGCCCGCTGAAGAGCTCCTGTGCACAATTCATATTCTTTATCATTCCGAATCTTTTTTAAAAATTTCAATGCCTGAATGTCACCGCGTAAATGCCAAATTAAGATATCAGAATCAATATATGCTCTCATGAGCTGTGCCTCTTCATTGATTTCTCAAATGCTTTTCTAACCTTTTGTGCTGTATCTGAAGGTGATTCTTTTCTTTTCCATTTGCCATGAGTTTGCTCAAGCACATCCTGTTTGGCTTTTTTCTCAACAGCAGCAGTATAGGTTTCAATTGCCTCTTCAATAATTCTTTTCTTTGATGTATTTTTCAGCCGCGCCAGATAACCAATTTTTTTAATAACGGATTCATCCACCCTTGCTGAGAATATCTTATCCATAGATAATCCCTCCCTCATTTTTACTTACGTTTACAATATAACGTAAACATTTTAAAAAATCAAATCAAAATTTTAAAAAATCTAAGCTGTACATGGTCAAGCAACAACGGTCCTACTTCATCAGACTTCATATCTGTTACATTCAGTGTTGGAAGCTGTTCTGATGCAGACTACTGCAACGGCGGTTCCTGGGTTGACTGTGTTGATAGTTGTGGTGACTGCTGTAATGACGGCTGATACTGCGAAAATAATGATTGCAAGCCAGGAGAGTGTGTTGGCAAGTCAGATGGAACTGATTGTACAGAAGGCAAATGTGTTAATGATGAGTGCTGCACAGACTATGCAATAACAAGGCAGTGCAATGATGCATGCACCTCTGATAATACCGACTGGGGATGCTGTCTTGAGGATGAATGCGTTTATAATGGAGAGTGTTATGCTGGTCGCCTGGATATTGATAAAAGCGGTGATGACAGGAACATAACATGTTATCGATCAGTGTGAGAGCCCCACCCTGTCGAGACTGTCGAAAAACGCTTGAGTATAAGAAATTAAGCCCCTAAATCTTAATTTTTAAAAAATTTCTTAGGATATGTTTATCTTAAAGTAACCCTATGTCTTCAAATTCTCTTTTGTGCTTA
>Ga0180433_10004384_pt1 | contig 19857 bp, 21 predicted proteins | sample SS_ome_8_FD_132980 | JGI IMG/M metagenome (GOLD analysis project Ga0180433, IMG submission 132980) | Hypersaline lake sediment archaeal communities from the Salton Sea, California, USA - SS_1_D_1 metaG | ecosystem: Environmental > Aquatic > Non-marine Saline and Alkaline > Hypersaline >... | reverse complement strand
ACTACTTCCTCTTTCTTCTTGACACTCATCCGTTTCATGGGGTCTAATTTAGACATTGTATCCTCCAATTTCAACCTGCTTTTACTCTAATTTCGTGCTCGGTTGAAATCGGGGCCAGTATAAGGATATGATATTAAAAGTTTCGAAATATTTACTGAAAAGACAATTATAAGATATATTGAAGTAAAAGCAGTTTCCAAATTCAATTATAGGTTCTACTGGACTAGAAATGAAATAGATAAGTCAAAGTTATACAACGAAAGATATTATTTATACCTTTTACCTGTTATTGGTAAAAAAAAGTTTGACATTGAATCATTGAAGATAATTCAGAATCCTTTTCAAAATATTTTCAAAAATAATACTCAATGGCAAAAGCAGGAGGAAGAGTACTCGATTTGGGAAAAGATAACGTTATAAAGCCTTTAAGTAATAAAATTTATAAACTTGAAGTCGACACAATCCTCTCTGGTGATTGTGAAGAAATATTGTCAGATGTTAACAAGTTCCCCGATAAGTCAATTGACTTTATTTTTACATCACCACCATATGCAGATAAGCGAAAACGATTCTATGGAAGTGTCCATCCTGATGATTACGTGAAATGGTTTTTACCAATCGGTAAACAACTTAATCGTGTCTTAAAAGATAATGGATCCTTTATACTTAATATAAAAGAGCATCCCAGAAACGGCGAGAGAGACACCTATGTGATTGAATTAATTCTTGCATTGAAAAAACAGGGATGGCTTTGGATAGAGGAATACTGCTGGTACAAGAAAAACTCTTTCCCAGGTAAATGGCCAAATAGATTCAGAGATGCTTGGGAGAGGTGTCTGCATTTTTCCAAGAGTAACAAATTCAAAATGTACCAAGACGCGGTTAAGGTTCCTATTGGAGATTGGGCTGATAAAAGATTCAAGTCAATGAATGAGAATGATTTTAAAAGATATCTCTCGCAAACTAATGGTGTTCTAGGTCGAAATGTATCCAATTGGTTGGACAGAAAGAAAGTATATCCTCATAATGTTATCGTATTCGAGCAGGAACATTATGTTTCAAATGTGATTGAATTCGCAACAGTATGTATAAATAAATCACATAGTGCTGCATTTCCAGTCGAACTACCAGTATGGTTCCTCAAACTTTTTACCAGAAAAGGGGATATTGTTTTAGATCCATTTATTGGCTCAGGAACGACAGCATATGCTGCACTTGGGTTGGGACGAAAATATATTGGCATTGAACTTGATGAATCTTTCATCCCCATTATAGAAAAACATATATCTACTTTGAAGAATGTATAACAATAACAATTAGTTATCCCCCCCGATCGTTTAACATAATGATAGATTCACTGAATATATACTATTTGCATTAATCAGAGAAGCCTTTGACGATCGTGTACAATGACCATCGGAGATGACAATTGGGCACCTCCGGTTCTGAGCGTTTAAGAATATACTTGAAATTGATATTGTAGCTGTATATACTATTAAAACAATAGCCCTGCAGAGGAATGAAAAGCTTACATGGAATCAAGTTCACCCTTTTTTCATGGAGGTTGAAACATGCAACCGAAAGACAGGCTTCGCGAAGAGATAGAATCAATTCCGGATGAGCTTGCCTCGGAAGTGATAGATTTTATCATTTTACTGAAGTCAAGATATAAGACAGAGAAAATGGAATCGCCCCTCATTGCCGAATCATCTCTTCAAAAGGACTGGCTGTTGCCGGAGGAGGATAAGGCGTGGGAGGGTTTGTAAAAGGAGATGTAGTTGTTGTTCCATTCCCCTTTTCAGATTTAACGCAGGCCAAGAGAAGACCTGCTCTTATTGTTGCTGTCCTGAAAGGAGATGACGTTATCCTCTGTCAGATTACAAGCCAGAATGTAAGGGATGAATACTCAATAGCTTTGTCGGATGAAAATTTTAAAGAAGGATCACTTAACAGAAAAAGTAATATACGGCCGAACAGGATTTTCACAGCTGACAGCAATATTATACTATACCGGGCAGGTCGTCTGAAAGATTTAAAGTTTAGTGAAGTAGTTAAAAAGATTATTGGCATTATTGAAGGGTAAAAAATAATACGAAGAATGTATAATCACTGAAAGCTCCTCAATATCAGCTTGTAGCAAATATCTAAGCTAACACCGTCCCGGCATGATGAACGGACGGAGGTTAGAACATCCGTTCATATTTTGCGGAAATAATATTTACTTCACATATAAATATTGTATGATTAATTCCATCATCAATCCGGAAAAATCACATGACAGCGAAAGATAAAATAAAAGCAATAATAGACGCCCAGCCGGATGATGCTTCGTACGACGAGATTGTCAGAGAACTGGCATTCGAGCGGATGGTGGGAAAAGGACTTGAGGACTCAAGAAAAGACCGGGTCATTTCAAATGAAGAGATTAATAATCGAATACTTTTGTGGCGTAAATCCTAATTCAATTTCTCAAGACCTTCAAGGTAGCACCGTATCGCTTCCTTGGCATTTTCGACTGCCTCCTCCTCCGTTTCTCCCTGGGTAAAACAACCGTCCAGTGCCGGCACGACAACGTTAAAGCCGCCCTCTTCCGCCGGTTCAAGTACAATGTTGAATTTCATTCTTGGCACTCCTCTTCTTCTCAGGCTAATTATTGAGCTATAGTGCTTCCCTGCATACTTAAAAATATAAAACCGGAATCATTTTGTAAAGAATTTTAGTATTTACACTCTCCTCTCCCTTCTCCTTATCCAAAATCCATGGGAAAGGAGGTGAGGTCACCCTGACAGAAAATGTAGCAACAAACAGCGCCGGAGCATTTCGATATCCTCGGCGAGCATTTGCAGTACTTAAGGAACAGCTCGTTCTATTTCACAAATACCTTTCACCGCAGGAAGCCAAACAGGATGTTTGGCCGGCGAGGATGACGCAGGAGGCGTCTCCCGCAGCCCGAGGAAAGGGTAAAGAGTTGCAAATTAAAACAGAAGCGACCAACACGATGTTGGCCTCGGATATACGCACATCCATGTGCATCCTCGGCATTAGAACTTCCCTGTTCGTCAGAGTGCAGGCATAGACACGGATGGCGAGAGCCTGCCCGGTCGCGGCGCATGAGCGACCAGCCTCCACGGCGACTGAGTGGCGACTTTTTCTTTGGCTCCTTTCTTTTTTGTCGGTAAAAAAGAAAGGAGCAATACCCCAGTTTACCAAACTGGATCGTTCCCTCTTTCACAAAGAGGATCCTTTATCTCTCCTTCCCCTGCTCTCTGTATTCATCGAGCTTCTCCTTCAATTCGGGCACCGCATATTTCGGAAGATTCGTCTCGGTAACGATTGTCCACACGACGGAACCGGTTTCCACATCTATGAGCCTTGAAGTGCATGTCCAGGCGCCCGCTCGCCCCGCAGCAGTGCCGAAAACCATTCCCTGAACTCCCAGTATCTTTCCGACCTTGCTTGTCGTTTTCGGATGTACCAGACCGGTCATCTGCAATTCGAGCTCCTCGATAACCGCTTTCAGCCGGGTACGCTCTATAACATCATAGCCGATCTTCATCAATTCAGCACTATACATGTCCGCCAGGGTCTCCCCCCCGTGTTTCCCTCCGGTCCTGCCGAATCCCCGGTAGGCAGAAACGTCATAGGGAACAACTGCAATACGCTTGTACTTGCTCTGATCCACATTCTTATTTAACGATATGTGAATAGGCCCGGTGTTCATCCTTTCGATAAGCGAAAGGCACGATATACTGCAGAACCACACCATGGATACAGCCAATAGAATTAATCTCCTTTTCATCTCATCTCCTTTCCGGTTACTATTCGTTCTCTTCCACATTTCAGTTTCCAGGTTTCACCGGCAGCCACCGGCAAAAGAAATCACTTCGGTGAAATCTCGTATTGCATCTCCTGGTTTAAGAATTTGATATTCAGGACGAGTGGCAACTCATCCACTGAAAAATTTTCAGAGGTGATCGGCTTTTTTGCTATTATGATCCATTCATCGCCCAGTACGGTATCCGAATACATCTTCTCAAAATATATAACTCTGCCAATCTGGCTTCTCCCCTTTGCATCAATCATCGAGAACCTGAAACCGCTCTTTTTTACATCCACCACATTCAAATGGCGTATTTCAAATAAAAAAAACTGGTTCTCCCGATACTGCAAGGCCTGTAGCCTGTCGGATGATTTATCATCATCGGCAAGCTGTGACTGCCTGTCGACAGCTTTGATATAATTGATGTATGATTCACTCGCCGGCAGTACCAGTATGGTATAGCTGCCGAGTTTCTTTTCCAGATATGCTCTGTCTACACTGTTAATTGTTTTCTTCATGCTTATGGAGCTGCAACCGGTGACCAGAATTATTAAAACAAAAGTAAGATATTTTTTTTGCATTATTTTCCCCAAAAAAATCAGTTTGTCCAAATCATCGGTATTCTCGATCAACAGTATGTTGTTCTAATCATACTGTCAATAATATTGCTTTTCAGGTGATTCGCAGGGATAACACCGGCGGTGGTCTGCACCGAATACCGCAACGGACGGGTGTGAGTTCATCAGTTCCCCATTTGCGGAAATATTATTGAAGCAACACATAAACAGCATATAATTAATACCGTCATCAAACTTGAAAAATCACATGACGGCGAAAGATAAAATAAAAGCAATAATCGATGCGCAGCCCGATGATGCTTCATGCGATGAGATTGTAAGAGAACGGGCGTTCGAGCGGATGGTGGAAAAGGGTCTCGAAGAGTCAAGAAAAGTCCGGTTCATTTCAAATGAAGAGATAAAGCATCGCATAGGTTATTCTGTGCTCGGTACATCCGTGCATGGCTCTGCATGATAGGGAGCGTGAGGACTTCTACAGCCGCTGTATCAGATACAGGTACACCGGCAGCCGCAGCGCATTCTTGATACCGATAAATTTCTTCTGAAGCTCAACATTCGATTCTCCGGTATTAAAGGGGGAGATGAGCGGCGAGAGGTATATGCCTCCCTTGCCGGATGCGCGCCCGTCGAGCTGCTCGTTCAGGCGAAGTATCGAGGGGGTATGCCCTTCGGGCAGGTCATCGGAGAAGACAAAATTCGCGGTCATCTCAATCCGGTCGAAGCGCCGGTTTATATCGAGCATTTTCGCAAAGGCGTCACGTATCTCATTCACCGTGAGGGGCTTGCCCAGGTAGTCGAGGGTCTCATCGTCCAGGGATTCGAATCCGAGGTTGATATAGGTGTAGCAGGGGCTCCCGTTCAGATAACGAAAGAGATCATCCCCCGCACGCATAAAGGAGTCAACGCTCCCGAAGAGAAAGAGATTGCATCCCCGCAGAGAGGAGTTCGCAAAATCAAAAGCTTCATAAGCCCGCTCAAGAGAATAGGCAATGAGATCCTCGCCCGCATTGAGCGCATCGTTCTGCCCGAGTAAGATGGAGTTGTAATTGCTTATATCCGATCCGTAGAAATCTTTCAGGGATTCGATCTGCTCGTCAATGTCCTCACGGCTGCGCGGCGCAAACTCCTTCCCGTCCTTTATCATGCAGAAATCGCAGTTGTAGAGACAGCCATCGGCGATAACAATCGGAATAACATCGTAATCAACATGCCGCGTGTCGGGCGGCAGAACTCTCACCGGCCCGCCGATACTATCGTGAAAGCGTTCGGCCTTCGCCGCAAGGGTGCCCCTCCTGTTTCCCATGACGAGATCGAGAAAATCGGAAACGGGCGGTTCAAGATCATCCCGCGGGAGCGCAGCGAGACCCTGCGCCAGCTCATCAACCGATTCAATGGCACGCTCGACCGACGCATTCTCGAAGGGGCGGTAGGCGAATATCGAATTGGAGTGATATACAAAGCAGGGAAGATAGTACTCGCCGATAAAGCTGAAGAGGCCGGTATAGACGCCGGGCGTATAGTAGACCCAGTCATTCCCCGCCGTCCGCTTGAGCCACTCGTCGCGCGGCCAGGCGCTGCCCCTCCCCTGCACAAAACGGATCTCCCCTTTCAGATTAAACTGATAGAGATACTCAGGCGTCTCAATCTCCGAATAGACGCCGAACCGTGCGGGATAGCTCACCTTTGCGTACCTCTTCGCGCCCGTCTTGTTGAGGACAATCCGGAGATTCTCTCCCTTAATTTCTGTCATTGATACTTGCATAATCGTTACAGCGCGTCATGGAGCCGGCCGGCGAATCGGGAGCTTCAGCCATCCTACTTGTATGCACTGAAATCGACACCGCGTTCCTTCCCGCGCTCCTCGAGCCATTCCCGCTCGTCCTGCGGCGGCTTCACGATCTGATCCGCCTCTTTCCGGACAAGAGTAATTGCCCCGGACGGACAGGTGGAGACGCAGAGACCGCAGCCGATGCATTTCTCGGGTATGACCCGGTAGGTGTTATCACCCTCCTCGATGGCGGCAACCTGGCATCGCTCATCGGCACAGATGCCGCAGGCGGTGCACTGCTCCGGATCGATAACGGCATAGTAGCTCGTATTTAAAAACTCCGCGCCGAATTTTCTGACCGTTTTTAAAATCAGGCAGCAGCAGCCGCAGCAGTTGCACACGAACCAGTGACCGCTCTCGACATTGGTGGTCATGTGCACGAGGGCGGCATCCTCCGCCATTCGGATGATACCGTAGGCTTCCTCCTTGCTGATCGGCCGCACCCAGGCGTGATCCTCGAAGGCCCCTTCGTCCTCGCTGAAGTACATGCAGACCTCCTGCGGCCGGTCGCAGGGCTTGCCCAGCAGCCCCCGCTCCTTTTTGCAGATGCACTGGGTGACGCCGTGGGATCTGCTCCTCTCGATGATAGTGGAAACCTGCTGATAGAGTATCGGCGTATGCTTCCTCGGAACTTCCTCCTCAATGGGGATAACCTGCATGACATGCGGTTTACCGAAGAAGAGGGGGGCCCCCACATGCAGATTGTACTCCTTGCTCAGCCGTGCAAACTCCTCATCCATCCGCTTCACCTGGAACTCGTAGATGCCGATTACCCAGGGAATCATCTTGAATTTCCTGATCCCTCCTGCAAGCGTGCGCACAACCTGTCCCTTCTCCCACATCGTGGTGAGCAGCTCCTCGAGCCCCTCGGAGGATCGCCCGGTTCGCTCCGCAATTTCATCCGCCGATTCGGGCGTCAACCTCAGATCGCAGAAGAGCGCAGCCTCTTCGGGCGTGAAGACCTTTTTGAGGAGCTTAATCTCAATGCCGCTCTCCGTCGTCGGAAAGCCGTTGGGCAGCGTATCGAGCACTTTTGCGAGCTTACGATATATATCGCTCATGTAATATATTCCTCCACTCAGGAGCTATTCGTGAAATAATAACAACCGGGCAGCGCCGGGATAAAAAAGGAAAAGAATCAGACAAAATGACAGGATTACCTGATCAGGTAGCTTTTTTTACCATTATCCTGTTAATCTGTCACACTTCTCACAGTTCACCGGAAATAACAGTTCTCCGATTAATATAGTACTAACCGATGGAATTCGATTATCAACTCTATCGGCGATACTCATACATCCCAGAAAATAGCAGCGGGGATTATATCGTCAAGAGATTATTTGAGGTGATATATGCAGCGCGGACGGCAAGCGAGCCGGGTTTCGAGACCTTTATCGTCGATGACGCCTGTGCCGCCTGGAGCCCCGAAATGCATCTTCACACCCTGCAATCCTTTTCGCTCCTCTTCGGACAGGTGCTGCGCACCGATGAGCTGATAGAGAAAATCGGGGAGAAGCTCTGAGTCCCATTCCCGCGAAGATGCGTCGCTTTCATAACGGCGAAGGAAAAGACTGCACGCTTCAGTCCCATTCCCGCGAGGAGACGGCTACACGGCAGTGGGCTTTCCCGGCTCCAGCACCAGGAGCTCTGCCGGTATTTTCCATGCCCGGAGCGTATCAGTATCAATCGTCTTCCCCTTCACCTGATAGTGAATCGGTATCACCAGCTTCGGCTTCGTCTCCTCGATGAGCGTATATGCCGCTTCGAGGTCCATCCCGTCCTTCCCTACCAGGGGATAGCTCGAGCAGGCAACCTGCAGCATGGCGATATCGAGAAGATAGGTATGCAGGGCATTGCTCAGCCGGGTATCGAAGCGGGTATCTCCCGAGAAGTAGAAGGTCTTTTCCCCCTCGACGACAAAACCGATTGCATCGCGCGCGAAGGGGTGGAAGGCGGGCATCGCGTGCACGGCGATTCCCTCATGACGGCAGCTGTCTCCCGGCCGCATGGCAGTCAGCGCGGAGTGTCCGCGTTTCCGGGCCCGTCGGACCGCTTTTACCGATCCGATTATGCGCGTTCCCCGTTTCTTTGCCAGCTCGATGGCGGGTCTGCACCAGTGATCGATATGATTGTGTGAGACGAGCATCAGGTCGATGCGCCCGACGCTCTCCGGATCCATCCCAAGGGGAACGCCGCGTATGCACTCGAACTGCCCCCACCAGGGATCGGTCATGATGACCAGACCGGACATCTCAATGAGAAGGGTATTCTGACCGATAAGGGTTATCTTCATACTGTACCTCCCGCAGGAATGATTACTGTTCCCCGCCGGCTCTTTCGGCGACAAAGAAGGCATAGGCCGCAATGGCCGCCTCGCAATCGTTCTTCGTCGGCCGCCAGTCCAGTATCCGCTTTGCCCGGCTGTTGTCGAAGAGATAGTCCCGCAGGGCAATTTCGAGATGCTGCGGCTCCAGAGGCGATATGCCCAGCATCGAGAGGAGGCGCACCGCTCCCCGCGCCAGGGTGGCATTGATATTGATGAACTTCGGCTTTGTCCCGGCATGCTCGTACAGCGCCTCCGCCAGCTCCCTGAGAGTCGGAACGTCATCGCTCCCCAGGTTCATTACCGCTCCCCGCGAGTCGTGTTTTTCAAGCGCGAGAAAGAGCGCGGCGGCAACATCATCCACGTACACCATCTGAAGCCTCGTTTTCCCCCCGCCGGGGAGGAGGGTCGGCTTTCCTTTCGATATCGCTTCCATCTGCTCCACGAGAAAGGGCTCGTTCTGCCCCGGCCCGTTTATCGTCGGCGGCCTGAAAATGGTACAGTCCAGGCCCCGCTCAAGATATTCCCGGCAGAGCCCCTCTGCTTCCACCTTGTCCCGCCCGTACTGACAGACCGGACGGAGAGGAGCCTCCTCGGTGCAGGGCACGGGGATATCGATACCGTACACCTCCACCGATGAGGTGAAGAGGAATTTCTTCACCCCCGCATCGAGCGCTGCAGCAAGTGCATTCGCCGTTCCCCCGACGTTCGCCCGGTGCATCCGCTTCTCATCGGGCTCGAACTGCGCCAGGGCAGCGGCGAGATGAAAGACCGCATCACAGCCGCGTACCGCTTCAGCGACCGTACCCGCATCGGTGATATCACCCACAACCTCCCTGAACCGTGCATGGACACGGCCCGTGGGCTTCATGTCCAGCCCGACAACCTCATGGCCCCTCTCGAGGGCGATGCGGGCAGTATTCGTTCCCAGATATCCCGAGCTCCCGGTAATGAGAATCTTCATTACATATCCTCCCTATCGAGCACGCATCCCCGATCCGCCTGTGACACCAGCCTGGCATATCTCGCCAGATGGCCCCTGAGACGGCGCCGGGGCGGAGTGAGCTCCTTCTCCCGCCGCCGCAACTCCCCCTCATCGACGTTCAGGGTAAGCGTGCGATTCGGTATATCAATGGTAATCTCATCCCCGCTCTTTACGAGGGCAAGCGGGCCGCCTTCCGATGCTTCGGGTGCGACGTGTCCGATGGCGGGACCTCTCGTAAAGCCGGAAAATCTCCCGTCGGTTATCAGCACAACCGATTCCGAGAGGTTGAGCTGAAAGACCAGCTCGGTGACCGTCAGTATCTCCCGCATTCCCGGCCCCCCGCTGGGCCCCTCATAGCGAATGACAATAACATCTCCCTCGGCGTACGCTCCGGCCAGGGCACCCTCAACGGCCTCCTCCTCGCTGTCATAGACGCGCGCGCGCCCTCTGAAGACCTGCATTGCTGCCGGTATGCTGCTGGTCTTGAGCACTGCACCCCGTGGTGCCAGGTTTCCCGTGAGTATGGCAATACCGCCCTCCGGATGGTATGGATTATCCGGCTCCCGTATCACATCATCGTCGGTACAGGCGGCATCAGCGATATTCTCGCCGAGACGCTTCCCGTTTACGGTGAGCGCATCGAGGCGGAGCGAGTCCCCGAGCTTGTTCAGCAGCGCGGGAACACCCCCCGCGCGATACACATCCAGCAGGAAGTACGGCCCCGAGGGATACACGCCGAGGATATGAGGAACCGTTCGCGCAATCCGATCGAAATCGTCGAGCGCAAGCGGGAGATCGAGCTCGTGCGCCAGGGCGAGGAGATGAATGATAACGTTGGTCGAGCACGCGGCAGCGGCGACCGTCACGAGCGCGTTGTGGAGAGCGTCAGCCGTGAGTATCCGATGCGGCTCAATCCCCTCCTCCACGAGCGCCACCACCCGCCTGCCGCTCTCCCGTCCCATCAGATACTTCTGATTGTGAACGGCATGTGTTGCGCCGCTGCCGGGCAGGGACATCCCCAGTACCTCGGTCAAAAGCTGCATGGAGACCGCCGTCCCCATGCCGTTGCAGGCGCCCGGGCCGGGCAAGCTCACCATCGAGAGCACGGGGGGCGTCCCCTTCGGCGCGAACTCATTGAAGGGGAGCATAGCTCCGCCGGTCACGAATATCGCGGGAATGTCGAGCCGGGCGGCGGCCATGAGCTGCGCGGGTACTATCTTGTCGCATCCGGAGAGGAACACCAGACCGTCAAAGCTGTGCGCCAGCGCCATCGCTTCAATCGCGTCGGCGATGATATCCCGCATCGGGAGCACATGCCGCATGCCGGGAAGGCCGTTGCCGTAGCCGTCGCAGGGCGCAATGGTATTGAATTCGAGCGGAAGTCCTCCCGCCATGAGCACGCCGTCCCGAACCGATTTCGACAGCTCCCGGAAGTGCAGATGACCGGGGAGCAGCTCGTTCCACGAATTGACAATTCCGATAAGCGGGCGCTCCTCGACATCCTCGCGGGGGATTCCGCAGGCCTTGAGCAGCTCGACCCGTATAAGGGCGGTCGCCAGCCGGTCGGTGTTCTCGACAAGCCGTCCGCTTCTCGGTTTCTTCTTCTGATTCCTGCTCATGTTATATCCTCTCGTAAATGAGTATTCGGGCATCGCTTCCCGCCCGCGATATCGCCTCGTCCACCGCATCCTGCGGCTTCTCGAAAGAGCTGAATCCGAGCACCGCAGCATCCTCCCCGTCAATCCCCTCCGATACGATGAGCACCTCAATCTCCTTTTCTTCGAGGATCCTCCCGACCGTGACCAGATGAGAGGCGCCGGTCCGATCCGATATCACCCCCTGCTCCACCAGGCCGGCGATATCCCGCCATCTGCGGTATCCGTACTCCGTCACCACCGGATGCTCCGGAGCGACACCCTCGGGACAGGCAGCGAAGAGAACGAGCGTCCCCTGCGGCTTCAGAAAGGCGGCAGCGGCGTATATCCCCGCAGCGCCACCCCAGAAATCCGGCCGGTCCCTGCCCAGGCCCACTATCATCAGATCGGGCATCTCCAGCGGAAAGGCGATGGAGGGATGCTCCCGCAGGAACGCCACGCCGGCGCGGTGCGCCTCGATGAAGTGCCCCGCAAAGACGCCGGAGATTTCCCGTTCCGCATTTTCCGTGACATTGACGATACAGTCGAGCCCCACCGACCGGACAATCCTTTCCATCTCGTACCGGACCGGATTATCCGGATTGCCGAAGATCTCAAAGAGCGGATACCCGGTTGCCGCCCAGTGAAAGTAATCCGTGGAGCGCTTCCCGGCAATTCCCGGCAGCAGTCCCTTGGCACCGCCGGAAAACCCGCCGACCGGGTGCGGTGCGATAGCACCGATTGATACGATATAATCGTGTTCGGTTATCAGCCGGTTGAACTCAACCGGCAGTCCGTCTGCGGTCTCGCCGAGATCAACGAGCATAGCGGGATCATCATAATCGTGATTCATCACCCGGTAGGTGCGGGCAACATCCTCTCCCACCTTCTCCGCAATCTCGCGATCGCTCATGGGCCGATGGGTACCCAATGCGACGAGAAGAGTCACCCGCTCCCTTTCCGCCCCCGCTTCGGCGATCTCATCCAGGACCGCCCGGAGAACCGCTCTGATATCCGTATGGCGGCTCCGGTCAGGGACAGCTACGAGAATCCTGCTCTCCCGATCGATACCCGCAGACAGCGGCAGAGTCCCGATAGGATCTCGCAGGGCATCCCGGGTTGACCGGTACACATCACCGATGGGAGGTGCCGGGTCCGGCGCGGTTTTCGGCACCAGGCTCTCATCGGGAAGCTCAACATCCACCCTGCTGTCGAAAAAGGCAAAGGTGTACGCGCCCATCAGAGCTTCCCGTATTTTCGATACACATCCAGAAGGGAGCTCCCTTTCCGGATATCCTGCCGCGAGCGTCGTTCTGCGGCGACAACCTCCTCCGCCTTTGCAACGATCTCGCCGAGGTTTACGTCGGCGAGGGGGATAACCACGACGCCGTCACGGTCGGCAAAAATCACATCACCCGGATTGACCCGTATGCCGCCGCAGAAGATGGGCTCATTGATGCTCACGAGGTCCACCCTCCCGATGGAATCGGCAGGGATATTGCCTTTCGCCCAGACGGGAAAGCCGATATCGAGGACACGGCCGATATCGCGAATGGGGCCGTCGACGACCGCGCCCCGCACCCCGGCATAGAACTTGCAGGTGGTTGCCATGAGCTCGCCGAAGGCGCCGGCGCCCGAAAACCCGTTGGTGTTCACCACCACCACCTCCCCCTTCTTCATGCCGTCGAAGATGCCGGAGATTGCCTGTGCAACAAATTCCGGATCATACTCGGAGAGGGTTGTGCTCCGCTTCGTCTTCGCCTCTTCCATGGTAAAGGCGGGTCCGGCAACGGCGGCCTCGGGTATGATGGGGGTGAATCCCACATGCATGGTCTGATTCTTGTATCCCATTTCGTCGAGCACATCCGATACTGCCGGCGTGTAGGTTTTTTCGAGCCTTTCGCAGAGGCTCAGAATCTCTTCAGGTGTCAATTCTGCTGGCATCTCTTCCTCCTCATCTGTTGATTATACCTGTCCGGTGTATTCACCCGAATTTCTTGCAAGTCTATTTCTTAATAGAGGGGAACCGCAGTAGCGCTCTCGCCCCTCCCCGCAAAATTCACTCTCCGCTCTTCTCGTCCCGGTTAACGGAAGGTACCTCCGCTTCCCCCCGCCCCTCCTGTCCCTGCAGCGCGAGTGTCAGTATCTTCCAGGGGCCGATACGCAGCCCGGAGGGCTTCTGCATTGACAGCAGCCGGTGCTGCAGATCCATCACTCCTATCTCATCCGGGACAAGCGCCCCCCGCAGGGTGAATGAAACCGATATGCCGCTCGGGTTAAACAATCTCAGAGAGGTCCCCTCTTCACGGCACCAGAGGTTTATCACCGGAAGGGGCGGATCAATGGAGAGGAAGGAATCGCAGTCTCTCTCGAATCGAGCCCTCCCGGCAAGCGCTTCCCCCCGCAAAGCGCAATTATACGCCTCGACGAATGAGAGCGGTTCCGCATCGGCTCCGGCGGCCGCTATCGAGAACTCAAACCTCCCCTCCTGCATCAAGAGAACGCGCGTCTCAAAGGTATTCCGGTTGATGCGGAGCTTCTGACTGTTTCTCTGAACATAGATGATGCCGCGGTCACGCCCCTGCAGCCAGAGAAAATCCAGCGTCTGAATGTTCGACCGTCTCGTCTCCTCGATGCCGAAGGGGTAGTTCACCAGCGAGCGCTCAACCCTGAATTTCGGGGTGATGATAATCTCCCGCAGGGGACCCGAATCGAGAAGGAACTCGAGCCGGTTCACGCCGTCATACCGGATTATTTCGATTCTGAATTTCCTCCCCTCCTCCGTCCCGGTGATGACATCCCGCTCTTCTATACCATCGTGATACTGCTCCTCCAGGCGAAGCCCGGAACCCGCTCTCAGCTCGCAGAGGGGGATCCCTTCACAGGCAACCGCAATGGCGCTCCCGTCATCGATAACGGCAACCTCGTATGGAAACGAGGGCGCCCGGGGAGATCGTCCCTCCTCCTCCGCAAAGGTATAAATTCGATAGCCGAAACCGGGAACCTCGGCAATAAAGGTGATCTCCCCATTGCGATACCGACAGGGCACCGGCTGACCGTCACCGAAAAGTGAAGCTGCCGGAGGCTCCGAGGAGAGGTGAACCGATACCCGATCCCGTCTCGCGCGGGGAGCCGGATTGAAGACCAGCAGAACCGGCGCCTGGAACACCGGGCTGCCGCTCGACGCCTCCCCTCCCAGAGAGGCGAGCGCACAGCCGATAAAGGCATCGCAGCGCTCCCGTATCATTCCATGTTTCTGAAGGCATATTTCAGCAAGAGAAAGGGTCCCCTCTTCGATTCCGAGCCGTTCAAGCTCGTCCGGAGGAAGCTGAAACCGGGAATAGTCGCCCGTGCGTATAAAGGGCACCGCATAGCAGTCGTGCGCCTGAGTGAGCAGGAGCTCCTTCCATAATCCCTCGAAGAGGGCATCGTCACCTTTTATATCATAAAGCTTCAGAATCGCATTAATCACCTCGGCGGCAAGGAGCGCCTGTTCCGAGCGTTTGTTGTGCAGAAACAGCTCACCCGCTTTGAAAATATCATCCCCGATTGAAAAGTCATCCCGACAGAATGTATATTCTCCCTCCGCAGGGGCAGTGGCACAGAATTCCGAAGAGAGCATGAATCTGCCGAAGAGATCCCGAAACCTCGAAATTCTCCAGACCTCCTCCTGAAAGGGCTGCGGCATAATAAAATCCTCGAGAGAGGAATACAGAATACGACTCATGGCGGGGCGGCTGACAGCCTGAAAGAGGAGATCGGGCAGCTCGCGGTAGAAGGTGCCGTGCCAGTACTCGCCGTTATAGAGTCCCGATTGATCAATGATCGCATCGAGTGCGGTATTATCCAATCCCACCCAGGTAATGTGCGCTTCCGGAGCGGTCGGTTCCGTTCCCAGCATCCTGCTCCTCAGCGAGCCGTGTCTGATGGCAAATCCCTCCGCTATCTGCGGAATCTGCGGATGAAGGGAGCCCTCCGACGAATAGTACACCGCGGCCTGCAAATCCAGCTCCCGTAAAGCCCGCAGCCCGTACTCAAATTGCTTGATCGTCGACTCCGAACCGATGATAAGGGAATAGGGCTGCGAATAGGTCGGATTGAGTATCTCGAATCTTCCGCGCTTGAACAGGCGCACGAATTCGGCGATCTTCTCAGGATGCCGATCGCCCAACCACTCGAGACAGCAGACGGCGATTTCAAGATTATAGGGCATATCCAGCCGAAGGGCCAGCCGCATCCTGTCCAGGAGAAGGTCGATGGCATAGGTCGGCACATCGAATTCGCAGAATCCCCGATCACCGATAATGATTCCCCCGTGCCCCCCGACAATGAAATGAACGGGAACCCGCAGCTCTCTTCCGACCAGGGAGACCAGCTCGTCCAGGATTTCATGAAAGCGGCGTTCTTTCGATTGATCCTCTCCACCCGCCGCCCCGGACAGGGAGCCGACCTCCTCACGCATCACCGCCAGGTCAATCCCTTCTCTCCTGATACTATTCTTAGCCAGGAATTCCTCTACGAGATCGATGACGCTGTGCAGCGCCCGAATATCATCTGAATCCAACTGTGCATCTTTCTTCTTCATCGACTTTCAGTGAAAATGCGGCTTCTTCACGCAGGCCCGGCTCCTCCCCCCGGAGAGGAGAGTCCGGAAGATGCATTTATCCGGTCATTCGACTCCCGGCTGCGAAGACAACCCGGAGCTCACTCTCCTGAGCGGGTCAGCCGGTTATTCAGCTCCCGCACCTGCTCCTTTACCGTCTGCAACCGATCTCCCGCCAGCGGATACCGATGGAGGAAATAGAGCCCCAGCAGAATAACGAGGACGGGGAAAAAACCGACCAGCATGCGAAGACCCAGTTCATTCTCGGATGTGAGCGATGCGGGGGCGAGATTGCCCCGGTCGATACGAAACAGGGTGAGCACGATACCGACCAGAAGCCAGCTCAACGCATTGGAGAGCTTCACGATCACACCGGAAACACCGTTAAAGAGCCCCTCCCGTCTCTTATGGGTGACGAGCTGATCCTCATCGATAACATCACTGAGGAGCACGGTGGGGAACAGCATCAGTCCCGCCAGCCCGATCCCTCCGAGCAGGAGCACTCCCTGCATTGCGCCGGGGCTGTTCACCAGAAATACGAGGGGGAAGGTCGCGCAGAAGAGCGCCATCGAGAGGAAGAGGCCGAATTTCGTCCCCCTGCGATCGCCGATCTTGACCCAGACGAAGAGACTTGGAATAACGGTTATAAAAATGAGCAGCAATTGCATTGACCATGCTTTCGCATCCAGTCCCAGGACACCCTCGAAGAAGAGGGGCAAACTGGAGAGCACCAGCGAATAGGAGAGCTGCAGGAGGAATTGGACCAGAACGAAATAGAGAAAGGATCGGTTCCGCAGCGAAATAATTACCGACTCGAAAAACGGCAGCTTTTCCTCTTTTGTAATCTGATACTCCTTCCGCTCTCTGACGAAGAATAGGGTCGGCAGCATGGAGAGCGCGGCAATGGCACCGAGTATCGCCCCCATGATTGAATAACCGCGCAGGGGGCTCTGAAACGATCCCGCGACGAGCGGTGCGACCCCGACTCCCAGAATGAGCCCGAGCACGCCAAAAATCTGAAGATATTTCGAAATCGTCAACCGTTCGGTCTGCTCGAGGGATAATTCTGGAAACAGGGAAAACCAGAGGGTAATGACCATGGTTACAAAGGTTTCATAGATCAGCAGTATCACTATCAAATAGATAACACAGACAACAGGGCTGCTCACCGGCGGCGTGTAGATGAGATAGGAAAAGATAACCAGCGGAATAATGCCAACGGCAATAAAGGGTTTTCTCCTCCCCCAGCGTGATTGCGTGGAATCGGATATATGCCCGATCAGCGGTTCATTCAGAGCATCCCAGATCCCGTAGATGACCAGTATGGCGCTTATGCCCAGGGGACTGAGCGGAACTCCCAGGTACAGAAGATAGTACACATAGAGCAGCAGAATGGAGGATTGGCCGATGGCGATGCCGCCGATATTCCCGATTGCAAATGATACTTTTCTTCCCGTTGACAGGGTATTTTTGCCCATTTTCTCTCACCTACCTCTCGCGGAGATCTGCTCCATTCTCAGCCTCTGCAAAAACTATATGGACAGCTGTCAGCAGGAGCCCCCTGTGTGATTATCAGAGAACGAGATGGCAAAGATTATCAGGGGAGTGATCTTTATTCAACAACAAAAACACACCGGAGGAGATTACTGAATGCCGCGCATTCTCAAAATGGCCTCCGGGTTTATCGGTGCCATGTCGTCGGGATCGATACGCGCATCGACGATGGCAAGCCTCCCGCAATGCATCGCCTCCCGGAGAACAGGTTCTATCTCTGCCGGCTTTTCAATGACATATCCGGCCGCGCCGAAGCTCGCGGCGAGCTTCACGATGTCGGGATTCCGGTGCTCGCTCCCGTATTCCCTCCCCTCGAAGAGCACTTTCTGCCCGTAGCGGAGGGCCCGGTAGCTATTATCGTTGAGAATGAGAATAGTGGCGACAACGCCCTCGCGAACACCGGTCTCGATATCCTGAACCGTCATCATAAAGTCGTCGTCACCGAGTACTGCACACCGGCCGCTTCGAGACAGCCGGCCATTACCTGTGCGCCGGTCATTTCACTGTTCCCGCTCATAGGTCCTCCTCACAAATCACTCTGTGTATTCTGCAGCGATGGAGCTATAACAGCACGGAAAGCACACACATCCTGCCAAATGAGAGGATATCCATTCAATAAAAAAACCGGAGAACCGCTCCTCTGTTTTCGAAAGGCATGATATATTCCGTAGCGCAGATCTCCTTTCTCTCCTGCTATGACAAACAGATCAGCGAAACCGCCTGAGCGGCAATGCCCTCACCCCTCCCGACGAAACCGAGTCTTTCCGTGGTGGTGGCCTTGATGCTGATTCTCCCCCTGTCGAGATCGCCCAGAGCAGCCGAGATATTGCTTCTCATCCTGTCAACATGCGGTGCGATTTTCGGCTCCTCGCAGATGACAATACTGTCGATATTGATAATTGCAATGCTCCTTTCCGAAAACCGATCACCGACCTCCCGGAGGAGATCGAGGCTGCTGATGCCCCTGTACTTCTCGTCAGTTTCGGGGAACAGTTTTCCGATATCACCCAGTGCCGCTGCCCCGAGGAGAGAATCGATTATCGCATGAACGAGGACATCCGCATCGGAATGGCCCGCAAGGCCAGCGCGGAAGGGCAACCGCTCGCCGCCGAGGACGAGCTCGCGCCCCGCTGCAAAGGGGTGTACATCATATCCGATACCTATCCGAAGTGAGCTGTAGCCCATCACCCGCCACCTGCGTTTTGCCGATTATCATGTTCCTTCTGTCATGAAAGAGAATATTTACCCGGCACACAGAATGCAACGATTAATTATATTATAGAATATATTGAGCGATTCTTCAAATATGATAAATATGGAACTACAGTAAACATAAAATAAGTAAGATTGAAACCACAGATAAACGCCGATGAACACGGATGATTAATAGTGTTTATTTGATGAAATAGGTGATTCCATACACTGTCATTGCGATCCCGAAGGGTGCTGTTCATGGATGACCGAATGTCGCGGGTGCACGGATGTGCCGTGCACGGAGGCATCAATGCAGCGATGACACGGATGTCAGAGAGCTGCCACAGGAGCAACCGAAGCAATCTCTGATCATTTAACTAATATGTTTACTAAACAGAGATTACTTCGTCGCTTCGCTCCTCGTAATGACATTCCTAGTATCTTGCTTCTCTGCAAAATACAATCAGAAAGCACGACAATATCATGAATTCTTATGTTAGTGATTATATTACCTGTTACTCGTCACTCGTTACATGTAATATAATCTGCGGTTAATTCCTATTTTCTGTCAGAGGAACATTCTAGTGACGAAAGTTAATGGCAATTAGTTTTCCCCTGCGGGAGCGGAGGGTGATGGGGCAGGTATTCCTTACAGGTTGAAAACATCCGAGAGCGAGCTCAACTGCAAAACATTCAAGACCTGCGAGCTGACCTTATCAATCTTTAATGCCTTTCCCTTTTTTTTCTGCAACTTGAGCAGGCTGATGAGAACGCCCACACCTGATGAATCGATATAATCGACATTGGAGAGATCGAGCTCGACATCCTTATCAACATTCTGCCCAACTTCGAACAACTTCTCTTTGAATTCCTTTATCGTCATCATTTCGATATCACCGCTGACGGTAATCAAAACATTGTCATCATTTTCATTGATTTCAATTTCCATGGCGAATCCTCAATACTGAATTGATGCATCCCCTGATGAAAAAACTGATGCAGTTCAATGCATCATCTCCTCTCCATTCAAATGGTAAAAAGCAATACACCGCTCTATTTTTCTTGTAACTCGCTGCTCTCACGATACCGATGAAAGAACTGGAATTTGCAAATGTTATAATCGTGGTATCAATAAGTCAAATAATAATTTGCTCCACCGCCAAGAAAGCGACATTTTTTACACGAAGCTCCTCACGTGCCGTTCACTTGTCACAGGTACTTTATGAAAATAAAAATATTCGTTTCTCACTTCTTGAGAGCATTTTCGAGAAACTCGGATATCTCGTAATTCCCCTTCATTCGCGCCCGATCAATAGCCGTATTCCCATAGGAGTCCGT
>Ga0180433_10004379_pt1 | contig 19876 bp, 12 predicted proteins | sample SS_ome_8_FD_132980 | JGI IMG/M metagenome (GOLD analysis project Ga0180433, IMG submission 132980) | Hypersaline lake sediment archaeal communities from the Salton Sea, California, USA - SS_1_D_1 metaG | ecosystem: Environmental > Aquatic > Non-marine Saline and Alkaline > Hypersaline >... | reverse complement strand
TTAGTGATTAATAACACGATTAATGGCGGGGCAATAGGTGCTTACGCTTACAATGATTTTGGCGGGGCTCCGGGCGCTAACACTTTAGCTGATAACGTTTTTAATAACGTGTCTTTTGGCGTGTTGCTTAACTTAACTAATGGCTGGAATATTAGTAATAATTACATTCAAACTAACAGCACTAATGCTTTAGTATTATTTGATTGTAATTCAACTCAAATAATTAGTAATGAAATATTAACAATTGGCAGTAATTACGCTACTGCAGTCTACTTAAATAATGGTTATGATAATAACTTGTCACTTAATAATATAACAACCATTGATGATAACGCGTTAGGCATCAATGTTGAATCAGGAGCTCGCAATAACTTAACCAGTAATGTAATCGAAACTAGTGGTTTAGCATCTAATGGATTATACTTGAGTAATGCTAATAATAACACTGTTCAGGATAATGAATTAATTACTTCTGGCACTAGCGCGGTTGGCGTTGAACTAATTAATTCTAATAATACTTTAATCTTGACAAATAACTTAACAACCATTGCTGATGGCTCGCCAGCAATCTATATATCTAACACTAATGACAATAATGTTTTATTTAATAATCTCACAACTAGTGGCAGTAATTCAGAAGCATTATACGTTGATTTCTCAACAAGCCTTAACTTCTCTGATAACGTTGCCCGAGTTTCAGGTGATGGGGCTATGGCTTTATGGGTTAATTACACTAATTCAAGCACTTTAAGCAATAACGTCGTGACTCAGCAAGCAATAAACGCTTATGTTGTATACTCAACTAACTCTGACAGTAATGATTATGTTAATAATGTATTCACTAACAGCAGTAATTATGGCGTCTGCTTTGAGCAGAGTGATAGTAATGAATTAATTAATAATACAATAAGTAATAATGAAGTTGGCTTAGTAATTAATAACTCAGAAAATAACTTATTAGTTAATAATACTGTTTTTGTTAATAATCAAGACTTGGTTATTGAGGGTTCAAACGGGGCAATTAATGTTACCGCCCAGACTTTTACTGATTTAAGTGATTCAACAATAATTAGTTTTAATGATACAATTAACAGCGAATCTTACTTGCTTAACTGGTCAACCATTCCAGCAGTCTTGCCAACTGGCAGGCTTAGTTTTGAGAATAAGTACATTAATATTTCAGCACTTTCTGGAACAGTTTTAATTGACGAGATCAAGTGGCAATGGCTTGACAGTGAATTAATTGGTCATAATGAGGATGAACTAGAATTATGGAAGTATAATGGTACTTGGACTTTATTGAATAACACGCCTAGCTTACCAGGTAACGAGTTAAGTCTTAGTAATATGTCGCCTAATTCTGTTTACGCAATACTTGAACAAGAAATATTAGCTTATTGTGGAGGCGAGTATAATATCACGATTACTAACTGGACTATTGATAGCAATGTCACGTGTTTTGATGAAGTGGTGCCAATGATGGCTAATATCACTATATTGCCTGGCGGTAACTTAACAATTAATAATGCTACTTTGAATTTTTCAACAGCAAGTAATGGATCATACATTAATGTAACCTCTAGCGGTCGCTTAAAAGTGTTTAATAATTCATTATTAACCACTAATGACTCTGACGTGTTCTTTGAATTAACAACTTACTCTAGTGACTTCCTGATAGAGGGCTCAATTTTAAGGCGCATAGGTTATAATGTTAGTGACACGCCAACCCCTGGATTGGGCGTCTACGTTGATGCTGGTGTTGATTGCGGTGGGGCTGAGATAGTTAGGAATAGTGAGTTTATTGAGGGTTGGTCACAATTGCTTATTGATGGTGATAATTGTAATGTTACTGGCAACACGTTCATTAACTGGAGTGATATTGCTATCGGATCTTGGAGTTCATCAGAGAACACTTACATTTATAATAACACTTTTAATGGCACTGGTGATACTGCTTCAATTGGCTTGGCTGGAACAAACATTATTGTTCGTAACAACTTCTTTGCTACTTCTGATGAGAATTCAGGCGTGCTGGGGGTTTACCCTGGTCAGGATAACTTAATTGATAATAACACTTTCTTTAACTGTGATATAGCTGTTGCTGCTTTCCCATTCTTTGGCAGTCCAGTTGGTTCAACGACTGTAATCAATAATCAAGTCCTTAACAGCACTACTGGCTTGTTATTGTATGGGGCTGCTGGCTGGAATATTTCAGATAATCATGTGTTTAATGCTGAGACTGGTGTTTACTTTATTAATGCCTCAAATAACTTCATTAATAATAATACTTTGAACGCTTCAGTAAATGGTGTGTTATTGTCTGGCAGTTCTTATTATAATGTAATAACTAATTCAGTAATTAATGCCACTGGCGGTTTATTAATCACTGAGTCAGATCATAACTTATTTGCTAATAATGAGTTATACGCTATTAATGCTCTTTACTCAACAATCAGTGTTGATAACTTGACTTATAGTGATAATAGCCTTGGTAGTTTATATTTGAATGACTCTGAAGCGCTAGTGATTGACTCATACTTTGATAATTATGCTATTAGTGATTCAAGCCTTACTTACCGCATTTCTGCTAATGGTGAGATAGTTTTCCTTGACTCAATCACTGAGTCAGGCACTAACTTAAGTAGTGACGTTCAAATTACACCTTATTTGATTAGTGTTAATTCAACTGCTCAACCAGGCTTTAATGTGACTGCTAACCTGTCATTTTATAATACTGACTTGCTAGGTATCGCTAATCGCGTTCCATTAAGGGATAGTGATTATTGCCCTAGTAATATCTGCACTGAGTTAATTGATGATGATACTTACGTCTATAATGTGACACAATTCACTAATTATAGTATTGGTAATGGAGACACTTGTGTTTATAATTACACTAACTCACCTGAATACCCTAATTGGAATATTGATTTTGAGAAGATCTGCATTAATGAGACTATTCCGTTCTTTGGCAACTTAACAATTGAGGCTGGTGGTAACTTAACCTTATCAAACACTACTTTGAATGTTTCATTAGTTGATAATGGCTCGCCAATAACTGTTAATGAAACCGGAGCCATGTACGTGATTAATAATTCATTCATTACTAGCAATAACACTAATTATGCTTATAGCATAACATCTTATACTAGTGACTTCCTGATAGAGGATTCAATTATTGAGCGTTGCGGTTATAACCAGACAGATGATATTGCTCCAGGCATAGGTTTATTTATTGGTGAGGGAATTGATTGTGGTGGGGCTGACCTAATTAAGAATAGTGTGTTAAGGAATAGTTATGATTTATTAATCCTTAATGCAAGTAATTGTAATGTTACTGGCAACACGTTCATTAACTGGAGTGATATAGCAATTGCTTTAGCATTAGATAATAATTATGTCTACAATAACTCATTCAATACTTACCCTAGTGACGCTGGCACAATAGGAGTTCTTGGCTCTAACAACATAATAGCTAATAACTTACTTAACTTGCCATCAAGTGATAATGCTGGAATAGCCTTGGTCTACCCTGGTGAGGATAACTTAGTGTATAATAATACTATCACTAATTGTTGGGCAGGAGTTTATAGTTTCCCAGTTTTTGGAACACCAATTGGCCATAACACGATTGTTAATAACAAGATCTATAATTCTACTATAGGCGCGTTCTTGTATGACTCACTAAATTGGGAATTGTATAATAATACTTTTGATAATGTTACAATAGGTGTTTATTCACTTAATGCAAATAACTCAATGATATATGATAACGTGATTAACTCAACTAATTTTGGTTTTACATTACAGAATTCAAATCACACTTACATAACAAGCAATGAATTAAACGCTAGTTACGCTTTTTACGTGCTTAACCAATCAAATCATAACTTATTCTCAAGTAATGACTTTAATGCACAATATGGCCTTTATTCAACACAGGATGTTAATAATTTAACTTTCAGTAATCATGGTTCTTCAGGAGAAGTTTACTTGAATGATTCTGAGGTCTTAATAGTAGACTCTTATTTTGATGACTATGTGATTAATGATACTAGCCTTACTTATCGCGTGACTGGCAACGGTGAGATAGAATTCCTTGATTTAATCACTGAGTCAGGCAGTAACTTAAGTAGTGACATTCAAATCACACCTTACTTGATTAGTGTTAACTCATCAGGATATACTGGTTTTAATGTGACTGCTAACTTGTCATTCTATAATACAGACTCACTAGGTTATGTTAACCGCTTGCCTTTAAGGAATAATGTTACTTGCCCTAGTGATATTTGCACTGAGTTAATTGATGCTGACACTTACGTTTATAATGTAACCCAATTCACTAATTACAGTGTTGGCTTGAATGACACTCAAGCCCCATTAGTTGAAAATGTGACAGCCACGCCTAGCACTGTATCACCAAGCACTAATGTAACCTTAAGTTGTGACGTGATTGACCTCGAAGGCAACCTTGACACTGTCTGGTATGTTATCACAGAGAATAGTGACACTGGCTTATTAAGTCCTGGTGCAGGTAATGAGTATTCAACAAATTATTCAACAAGCACTACTGGAGTCTACACTTTTGAATGCCACGCTAATGACACTTTTGGCAATGAGAATTCAAGCACAGCACAATTTAGTGTTGGATCATTTAACTGCATTACTTTAGCAGAGAGTGTTGGCTCAGAATATGATCGTGGTGAAACAGTCCTGATTTCAGGCTTAGTTACTGACTCTTTTGGCAACTTAGTTAGTGGGGCAACAGTTAATTACACAGTCAGGTATCCTAACCAGACTGTTTACCAATCATTAAATGCAACAGAGTTAACACCAGGTTATTATAAGGCAAGCTTTGTACCTGACTCTGGAGCGCCTTATGGCACTTACCAAGTTGAAGGTCAAGCAGTTTATGGATCATGCACTTCTTTTGATGATGAAGTTTTCGTGTTAAGAGAGCAGTTAGACTCAGATGACATCGAAGACATAGTGGGTGGCGGAACAATTAGCGGGCCTAGCTCATCAGTAACTGTTAGTTCTGAAGAGAATTATGACAAGAATGAAGTGGCAATAATTAGTGCAACAACCCAGAATTCATCAGGATTATATGACCCTGCATGGGTTAATATTACGTTAACTCACCGGGATTCAGGAACAGTTTATGTTGATAACTTAACAATGAATTCTTCAGGAGACACTGGCTTCTTCTACTATGCGTGGGATATTCCTGATGATGCTCTTTGTGGTGGTTATGAAGTTAGAGTTAAAGCTGACTTGAATGGCACAATAATTGGAGGGTCAAGCACTTTCGTGGTCTCGTGCTGGATAACCAGGACCCTTGATGTTAACTTAACATCTCCAAGCAGTGATACAAGTTATGGTTATGAAGAGGAATTCACTGTAAGCACTGACCTTGGATCAATACAAGGTTACTTGCAGGATTGCAGGGCAGAAATAATATTTGCACCAGAAACAGGCTTGTACCTGCCTAATGAAGACCCAATACACTGGCTAACTGATTATAATGAAACTAATAGTTCAAGCACTAACTGGCAGGTTAAAGGCAACACTAGCGGGTCATATAACATCACTGTTCAAGGCATTTGCAGTTATGGAGTAAGTGACTCAGAAACAATAGTTAATATCACGATACTGCCAATGCAAGAAGTCCACATTGATAAATACTTCACACCTGACTTAATAATAGCTAACAGTATTGAAGGAATACAAGTAAATGTTACAGTGAAGAATAATGACACTGACCCTGTTAAAGAGATTTCATTTATTAACGTGACTGACGAGATCCCATGGGATTTTACACCACCAGATAATAGTAGCCCGACAGTATGGTTTGTTAATGATAGTGCAGAAGTATTAATTACCTCAGGCTACACGATTAATGTAAGTGATTCAGATGATGATAATAATATAGAATTAAACTTGGTTATTCCTGACTTATCATCAACCCAGGCAGGTCAACAAATGGGTCAGAACGAATCAATAAGGATTAGTTATTATATGAACTCTTCATCAATGGATGCTGATGATTACCGAGTGACTTGTGCTAACACCACAGTACTTAACCAATTTAATAGTAAGGGTTATGATGAAGTGTGCAAGAACGTAACAGCTTACCAGACATTACTTAGAGCGTTTAAGAAGATCTTTATACCAAACGCGACCAACCCTCAGACAATTATTGACCAGATTAGCATGAAGTCAATTGGCGGGGCGTTGAATAATCTTAGCTTTGCAGACTACCTGCCTTCAGGCGCAGTGTTAACTAACGTGAGCTTGTATTATTATAATGGCAGTGACAGCACTTACACGTTGCTAGTGAATAACACTGATTACACTGTTAGTGTTATTAATGGAACACTGCCTGACGGTAACCCTGCTTACATCTATAATTATAATTTATCACAAAGCAGTCCATACAATTGGGATAATGTATTATATGATGGTGACAACATAACAATGAACGCTACTATTAACTTAATAGGTGGCGGTACTTGGACCTTGCCTGCAACTATTGCTGGTTTTGACCCAGTGTACGAGCGCCACATAAGAACAGAAGTGCACACTGATTATAGCGTCCCTCTTTTTGACATATTGCTTTCAGTATTAACTCGAATAGTTAGTCCTGGAGACCTTGTTGACGCTGCAGTCACGTTAATAAATGTTGGCGGGCCTCGGGCAATAGCTGACTTATTGATTAGTTATTCAATCAGGACCTTGGATGGTGACTTTATTATTGGTAAGTCAGAGACTATAGCGGTTGTTGATGATAAGCAACGCAACGTCTCTCTTGGATTGCCTCGAAGCGTTGAACCAGGGTTTTATAGTTATGAAGCACTAGCAACCTATACTGGTCGTGAAGCACTAGCAACAGACGTATTTGAAGTAGTTGCTTTTGAAGCAGCAGGTGCTCTAAACCGCAATGACATAATCTATTATGCAGTACTAGGCTTCATAATACTAGGCATAATATTATTCATAAAGCGCTTGATACCGCCAGGATATTTTAGTAAACGAGAACAAGAAGAGGACCTTAAGAAGACAAAGCGTTCTAGTAAGAAAACAAAAAGTAAAAAGCGATCTAATAAGAAAACAAGAAAGAGGAGGAAGAAATAAATGCCTGTTTCAAAAGAGGAAGAGATAACTACTGGAGTTAGTGCTAGTCCTGTAATGGCGATTGCTGAGTTAAGAAAAAAAGCCCTTAAGGAAACTAAAAAAATCGAAAAGTATAATGAAAAGATTGAAGAAATAAATAAACAACTTGCAAAAGAGACTAATGAAGGTAAGTTTAATTCCTTGATTGGGGATAAATTAAAACTTGAGGATAAGAAAAAAGAGCATGAAGAACGATTTAGGACTATTCTTGAACAAGTCCAGAAGTTGCAGAAAAAAGTTAAGTTTGGTTTTAGAAATCATTAAGTGATCGTTGTTCACTCTCACTTTTAATACGTGAGTAAGTATCCCATGTCCTGCGCACATGAGCCAACCATTCAACATTATTTAATGCTTTGCGGCAGAACTCAATGGTGCGGTCATCACTAGGGTAACCTGCTCCAATAATAGTATCTAATTCTTTTTCTAGAACTTTAATGCTTTGGTCGCGCTCATGCTTTGCAAGGATGCTGCCTGCCCCAACTATTGGGTATTTAGCATCAGCTTTGCATTCACAAACCACTTCACAATCAACTCTTGCTTCGAACAAGGCTTTAATCCTGGCCTCGTTATGGCTTGGGCAGTCAATAAAGACTTTATCAGGTCTTAATGACTTAATGATCTTGATCATGTTATTAATCTCTAAGCGGTTAAGGTTAACCCCCACTTTATTCTTCATGTCAATCTCTTTAGGGCTAATGTGAATGGTCTTGAATTCTCCTTGATTTCTAAGCCATGAATCTAATTCACTGCGCTTAGCAGGGGTTAAGTCTTTAGAATCCTTAACTCCTTTATCTTTAAGCTCGCTTATTTTTGACTCAGTTGTCATGAACCCGCCAATAACTAATGGCCCAACCAAGGCTCCGCGCCCGGCCTCGTCAATACCTAAAACCTTCATCACTGGTTTTTATTAAGTAGTACTTTAAAACAATAATGCTTATAACAAGAGTTTATTAAACAATTATTAATGGAATCATTAGATCACATGTCTGATCATGAATTAACTAATTACTTAAAAAAACACGCTAATGATTCAAGCTTATCAACTTTTATTGAACAAAATAATTCAAGAGTTATTCCTTTAATAGAAAAGTATGTGGTTAATGGTGACCAATACCTAAATCAAATGAACGCTTTCTTGTTTACATCTGTTGGTTCAATGCCAGTTCTTGTTCCATTACTTGGTTTCTTTTATGGGATTCTAACTTCTTTTGTTATTGGTTGTTATGCTGGTAAGAAAGCTTATGATCATACTATGAGAACTATTGAAAGTTTTAAACAATACCTTTAGAATTCTTCATGACCAAAATGAATCAGTAAATCACAATCTTCATAAGCTGGTAAGTCGCAAGCGCCATAACAACTACCTGCCCAGATTACTGGTTCAGCACCAGAATCCTGAACTGTCCTAACTATTTTTAAGAAGTGTTCTCTTAGGCCGGCAGGTAATTGGATTAAAACCTTTTCTTTACCTTTAACTAATTCTTTTACCTTATTTAATTCCAGATCATAGTGCATTAAGTATATTAGTGTGGTCCTTGTTTTTAAAACTTAATGGTTGATGTAATAGTAGAACTAGGTAAGATATTGTTTGCGTCATTACTGGGTGGGTTAATAGGGATTGAGCGTGAATTCATCAGGCGGTTTAAAAAGACTATTCCAATGGGCACAAGGACATTGGTTTTAATCTGTCTTTTTGGTAACTTAACAGTCTTATTGAGTGATTTAATTGGCAATGATTGGATAACCATTATGGGTTTAATTGGGGTCATTACTTTTGCAGCCCTTAGTTTTTACTCACGATACAAAGCTTACAAGGAAAAAGGATTAACTACTTACTCAGCTTCACTAGTAACTTACCTTATTGGATTGCTTGTTGGTTATAATGAATTATTAATTGCAGTGATTGTAACAGTGGTCACAGTAATAATACTTTCATTGGGTGATGAGGTTAAAGAGTTAGTTAGCGTGATGAATGAACGAGAACTTAATGCAACACTTTTATTTGCAATAATAGCTTTAGTGATCTTGCCAATTCTTCCTAATACAGTTATTGACCCTTTAGGAGTGTTTAACCCTTTTAGTTTCTGGTTGTTAGTGGTGATTATTAGTGCTTTATCATTTACTTCTTATATATTGTTAAGGGTTGTTAAGAATGGCTTATTCATGACTGGGCTTTTAGGTGGGGTGATTAATGCCAAGGTTACTGTTTACCAATTAGTTAGTAAAGCTAAGAAACAGCCTTCATTAAGGCGTGACGCTTTTAATGGAGTGTTAGTTTGCAGTGCTTCATCACTAGCTTCAATGTTAATTATTGTGGTTTTAGGAACCCTTAGTTTTAAGGTATTAACTGAATTATTTATTCCTTTAATTCTAGTGTCTGGTTTAATCCTTTTATTATTCTTAAGGCGTGAGAAAAGAAAAGGAACAGAGAAGCTTAAGTTATCAAACCCTTTTACTTTTGGCAGTGCATTAAAGATTGCTTTTTTAATATTTATTTTTAGTGAGGTTATTTACTTGCTCACTAACTTTATTCACCCTTCACTAATTTATCCTTCAATTGCTTTAAGTTCTTTTGTTAGTTTTTTTGCAACAATCGCTAGTATTGTAAGCCTTTACACAGCAGGCAATATTTCTGAAATGACTGTGGCTAACTTAGTGATGGTGGCTTCAATGGTTAGTGTTCTAGGAAGGCTTGTCTTCATCAGGATGGGTGGTGATGTAAAGATTTTTAGAAAAATGGTCTTGCCAATAATTTTATGGTTTTCTTTAATAACTGTTTACTTTATTGTTAGGCAGTTTTTACCCATTTAGTTAATGTTTGAATAATGCATTCTTTAAAATCACTTAAATCGCTTGCTTTTATTGTGGCGCCTGAAGCTTGTTTATGACCACCGCCTTTACCGCACTTCTTGGCTAAGATGCTCATGTTGTACTTGCCGTCTTGACGCCTAAAATTAATGTTTATTATTGAACCCTTATTAACGAGGATTATTATTGTCTTATCCGGGTTATTGGTGCTAATGATTGTTGATAATGCACTGCCAATCTTGTACTTAGGATTGTTTAATTCATAGAATATTAAATCAGCTTTAGGGTGTGGTTCTTTATTATGCTGGTAATCACTTTTTACGTGTTCAATATAATCATTTATTTTCTTAGCCCATTCCTCAAGCACTCCTGTTTTCTCTTTAAACTCTTGAAAATTGCTTGAGTTAACAAGCAGGTTAAAAGCTTTTATGCAACCCTTATCCCCGTACATCATTCTGGCGCTATTAATCATTTGATCATACTTGCTAAAAGGGCTGTCAAAACAATTCTTATCCTTGCATTTAGGGAAACCATATTTCTCATGAACTTTATTAATGAACGCTTTCCAAGGCCTGCCACCATAATCACCAATTAATCCAATACAGGCCATCCAATCAATGCCCCCAAATAAGTCATAGACTTCTTTAGATGAAGGGTAGTATCTTTTTTCTCCAAGGAATTCACGGTGATAATGGATTATTGAATCTGAGTTCATATCCTTGTTTATGCGGTGATGGTCAATGATTACAATATTAGCTTTATTGCTTAATCTTATTAAGTCATCGCTTGCGTGATCTGCTGGAATGTCAACAAAGAATACTAAATCATTTTTAATCTTCATCCAGAAATTAGCATGCCTTAATCTTTCAGGAGAGCCTAGTATTATGTTATAACCTACTCCTTTGCTTTTTAAATAAAGAGCTAATTGGGCTGCTGCTGTTAGGCCATCACTATCAGTGTGGCATACAATGTCAGCAATAGTGGCATTCTTAACCCATTTCGCTAGTTTTTCCCAATACTTCATCACTATTTCTAGTATTTAATACAACATAAAACATTCGTTTTCACTACACAGTAATAACAACCGAAAGATTTATAAATAAAAGCAAAGATTCGGACAATTAATTAATGATTCGCTAGTATTTCTACTTCCTCCTCCTCCGGAAGCCAGCGAATCATTATAACTTTATTTTCAAACCATTAATGTTGAATCTTTTTTTAATAAATTGCTCGCACAACCAGATATTTGTTTTAGTATGACTGCTTATACTGCTAGTTGTTATTTCTCCTTTACCAGCTAATGCAATGTAAGGTATTAGCATGTCAGTGGTGTGAGAGTCAAAAGCTCCTTGCGTTAATTCTTTTAATAACTTATTAGCTGCTTCTCTACCTACTGTCTCACTAGTCTTACCAATCTCACCTAATGAGTCTGCACCTATAATTGATTTCTCACCTTCAGCCCATAAAGTAATGCTTGAACCAGGACATAAGGATTCAGAGTAAGTTGTCTTTATTTTAAGATCCTTAATTAATTCTTTTGCAGCAATAGCTTGTCGTTCAGCAACTCTTCGATTCTTAAGAAAATTTGAAGCATGACTAAGGCCTTTAAAATTTAACACTTTACCTTTATCCTTTACAATTAAAGGCTTTATTTTTGAAGGTTGAACTTTTAGTTTAACTAATGCACCGCCTTTAGGGTAATAACCTTGCTGTTCAATAATTAATTCAGGCTTCTTAACACCAATTAATTCGAGGTTTGGAAAGAGCACGTTATTAATATAATCTAGTGAAGGACTCCACTTACCGCATGTGGCTCCACCAATAAAACTAACATTTGTTTCTTTAGGTGCAGTAATTAAGGCAGGTAACAAGCACTGGATTACTAAGCCAATACTGCCTGCTGTTGGAATATTAATAACTGCTTCATCTTTAACCCATTTGCTTGGCTTAAAAACCAATTCAGAACTACCTAATGATAAACCACTAACCTCGGCATTAGTTAATTCTTGCAAAGCTTTTATAGCGTATAAGTGCTGAGTTTTTAAACCACTTTTATCTCGTCCAGCCCTTATTTTTTTTACTTTAATCTCTTTATTAAAAACAATTGATAGTGCTACTGCAGTCCTAACTAATTGACCGCCGCCCTCGCCATGATTTCCATCAATAATTAGCATTAAACTTATTAAGTAACTAATTACTTAAAATATTTCATAATGGCTGGTTTATCTGATATTTTTTCTTTGATGAATAATTTTGAAGCTATTCAAGCATTGATTGAACGAATATTCTTCCTGGTTGTCTGCTTATTCCTTGGTGGTTTCTCATGGAAGGGTTGGAAGCGATACCAGAATTGGGGTATTGGTTTTGTAGCCTCACTAATTATTGGTTTTGGAGTGCTGGCTTGCTCGATATTATTAGCTCAGGTATTGCCTTTAAGGCTTCCCTTTGTTCCTTATGCAATTCAAGCATTAATTGTGTCAGTAATTTTTTACGTGATCCTTAGATTGCTTTCTGGTGATGCTCAACAAATAAGTAAGTTGGTTAAAGGGTCAACTTTTAAGCAATTAAAAAAAGAGTTCGAAGACCTTAAAGAGCAATTCAAGCGAGTGGTTAAGTTATTAGAGACTAAGAAGATAATGCCTGAACCATTAACTGTTAAGAAGCTTGAAGAATCTTTAGCTGAATTACTTGAGGAGAGGGGCATTAAAGAGTTTAAAATTACTTCTAAACGAACACTTGATGATACTAAATTATTTAATGTTAAAGCTAAAAGCAATACTTATGAGGCCATTCTTAACTTATACACTGGTGAGTTAATTGGTTTTAACCAGACTAACCTTAGTTTTTTCCAGAACCTTCATAAATCTTTTAAGCGTTTAATTCAGAACCGTAAAGTCTTTGCTGGCTTTATTTTATTAGCTATTACTTCAGCAATCTTCTTATTATTATTAAACCCTGAGTCAGCTCAGGACATACAGCAGAGTTTTGACATATCATTAAACCCTAATATTACTCAAGGATCTCAGGCTCAGAATTTATTCTCTGATTACATGATTAATAACACTGATTGTCTTGGAGTAGTTGACGCTTTATACTTAATCAGTACTTCACCTTATGATGAAGGGACTAGCATTAGTTATGAATTATCTAATTACTTTAGCAATAACTACCCTGAGTACGAGGTTGATTCTGCTTTAATGGCAACTTATGAAGGCATGCCTTACTTATTAGTGACTGCTAGGTCTATTCCTAATGAAGAGTTTGGTCAGGCAATGCAGGATTATATTCAACAAAACATGTTTAAGGTTGTTAGCGGTGACCTTGACTTTTGCGAGATAACTTATAATTATCAAAGCATTAGCAATTACTTTTTAATCTGTTCTTTTAAGAACGGGGACTCTACTCCTTGTGAGTGTTCTTTATTAAGTGAGGTTGAGGATTATTGTTTTGTGTTCTCTGACATGCTTAGAGCTCAGATTAATGAACAAATTGGCGATGTTACTAACCAATTAGGTGATGTTGGTGAACAACTTGGGGGCTTGGAAGGTCTTCTAGGCATTATGCAATGAAGTGTTTTAAGTGCAAAAAGCGATCAGGAGTGATTAATGTGCCATCGCTTGAGAAGAAAGCTTGTAATAAATGCTTTAAGAAGATTATTGAAAAACGTTTTAGCAAGGTTGTTAATGAGTTAGGCATAAATAAAGCCTTAATTAAGGATGAGAGACCTAGTGATGAATTGCTTAAATTCTTGTTTGAAAAAAAAGGTGTTGAAGTAAGGTTTGCTCAGAAATCTAATGTTAATCAATCAACGCTTGATGACATCGCGGTTAGTGTTCTTAAATCATTTTTTTCTGGTAAGGACTTGGTTATTAAGGATCGTTCACCACTTGAAGGTATTAGTGAAAAAGAATTAATTGATTATGCTTGTTTAGTTGGGATTAACTTTAAGGGTAATCCTCGTTCTGGAGAGGATAAGAGAGCTCATGATTTTATCATGAAGCTTGACGAGCGCAGGCCTGGAGTAATGTATAGTTTTCGTGACTTTATTAAGAAATTATTTAAGCAGTCTAAGTGAACCAGTTACTTGATCAATCATTGACTCTTTTGCTGGGCCAAGACCTAAAGCAGTAATTGTTCCTGGTGTTACTTCAGTATGACCAGCATCTTTTACAACATAAGATGTTATCCTTAACTTCTTGGCTTTAAGCTCTAAATCTTTTAATTCATCTAAGTCTTTACAACCCAATACTACTTTTTTTGCCCCAATTAAATCCCAAGCTTTTTTAATGGCTGAATTGGTTTTCTTGTAAGCGCCTAGGCTGGCGTGGCATGCTTGGGCTGCTAGTTTGCCAGTGCTTAAGCCTAAGTCTAATCTTATCACTATTACTTGTTTCATAAGAACTTAATAAGTCTAGCTTCTTTAAATCATTAATGCCAAATAAGAAAACTCACTTAATAGTAACTTTAATGCTTGGGTTTATTACAGGATTACTTGTTTATAATAACTTATTTTATGCTTTAATCTTCACTTTCTTTTCAGGTGTGACAGCGGTTCTTCCTGACCAGATTGAGAAGCCAACTCATAGTCTGCACCGAGGCTTTTTTCATTCAATTGTGTTTTTTGTAATTCTAGTCATCTGCTTATCATTTATTATTTGGACTCCGATTTCTGGGTTGGTTTTTGGTTATATTACTCACTTACTTCTAGATTATGCTAAGGGTCGTCATAAACCTTTAATCTGGTAGGGGTGTAAGTTATTTAATAATCTAATATATTGTATTTATTTATGCGTCGAGGGCAGTATACTCTTATTACTTTTATTATTGCTACTTTTATTCTTTTATCACTTACTGGTATAGTGTCTGACTTAATTACTGATAAGGCTGAGCAGATTGGTAAGGCTCAGATTTTAACAGCGCTTAGTGACCGGGTTACCATGATGCGCAGTGTCTTAACGCAGGAACGACAGGTTGGTGTTGACTTCACTAGTATTCATCTTGGTTTTATTGGAGGCTGGCCTAGGGGTTCAAGCAAGTGTGGTTCAATCATTAATGACACTGCTTCGTGGTTGTTTAAGAATGTTCCTTACTGGTATAGTAATCACACTACTCAACAATTCTATTTTTATGATGGGGTTCTTTACTCTGAGAGCCCTAATTTTAAGTTATTCACTTTTAGTGATATTCGCAGTGGATTGTATGACTTTTCTGTTGACCCGCCTTATGTTTTTGATGGTGAAATAATAGCCACTACTAGTGACTTGTTTGGAGGTCAGTACTTGGATCTTGAGAGCGGGCCTCACTATGTTTTGTTTGGCACTGATGTCACTAATCTTTGTGATTATAGTTTATGCCCTGTTGGGACTAGTGTTCTTGGTGACTCATTGCCTAGTGGTGTTAGGCTTAACCGTTACATCCCTGCTGATGGAGAGATCACTATTGGTTTTAATAGCAGTGGGGCTATTAATTACCCTGGCTCTTGTGTTAGTAATGTTTGCGGTAGTGGCATTTACTCTGGTAAAGCCTGCCAAGATGATGGTGATTGCAGGTATTATGGTCACTTAAACATCACTGTTGGCGCGAATAGTTATGATATTTGTCCTGGCATTCCTGGTATTGGGATTGTTAAACTGGATGAGGATGGTAATTTTATTGAGCAACAATGTTTTAGGATGTGGTATAATGCTGGCGAAGCCCCAACCATGTGCCCTGCTAATTCTGTTGCTTTAACTGATTACTTAGTTAATATTGAGGATGGCGAGTACGTTATCATTGGTGTTAGGGATGAGGCTTCGGTCTGCCTTAACCCTGCTTATGGAACTGCTAAGGCAACTATTACTGGTCTTGGAAGCACTATGATAGGGACTCTTGGGGGTAATGGTGCTTGGGGCATGATTTACCAGCAAGGTGCTGGGTTGCTAGCTGAGAATCGTGTTGATTACCCTAGTGACCCTTTTTGTATTAGTTCTACCACTATTTTTAATGAAAAAGGTTATGAATCATGTTTTCCTGATGAGGATTTCTTGGAGGCTATTCATGAGTTATTCCTTAATCGTTATTTTAGGGTTATGGATCAATTGGCTCTTCAACAAATTAGGGATTTAACTTCTGTTGAGGATTTTAATTTGCGTAACATGGCTCAGATTTTTTATGATGCTGATGTCTTAAGTATTGGTGATAACACTATCTTTATTGCGTTCTACCCTCTTAACCTGCCTTTTTTTAAGTTAGTTAATGAGGGTTTAAGTAGGGCTTCTTATGAGGGCTCACCAATTGTTTATGACGCTTTTAATAGTGATTTTGCTTCGTTTCAGGGTATTGGCAACCAATTAGTTGTTAACCGAACTATTAATAATTTGATTAATGAGCTTATTAGTAAGCACTCTGCTTTTAACATATTCACTGGTTTGGATATGAGGGGTTCTGATTACCTTGAGTATGAGGTTCAAATGAATGATTCTTTGAACTGGTATCTTAACCCTGTTGAGGATCAAGGTAAGTTCTGGCGCGTGACTTCAATTAACCCTGATGACGTATCGCTTGAGAATTTTTTTGGTGAGGGTGATAATAACTTTATTGTTAAGCCTTTTTGTCTTTATTATATTAAAGAGGCTTGCCAATTCCTTAGTGATGAAGCACCTTTTGGTATGAGGCAGCGTGATGGTTCTTGGAGCCAGTATGTTACCTTGGCTGGTGTTGATGGTGACTTTAATGACCCATCACTTTTCAGGCTTTACAAGTCTTTTACTAGTGATTACTTATCTCTTTACTCTGCTAAGTACTCTGATTGGGATGGCACTGCGATTAGTGCTTGCCAGGCTTGTCATGATGTTGGCCGTTTTAATAATCCTTGCGCTAACTTTACTGCCGGCTCTTCTTGTTTTGATTGTTTTGAAGAATTAACTGGTAAGTCTTATGATGACACTGTTGCCACTGTTTATGATGGTGACTTGAACGCTTTTGCCACTGCTTTTGGTGATGGTTCTAGTGATGAGTGTTATGGGCTTGTAACTGATGAAGTAGTGCCTATGATTCAGGATTACCTTGTGTACATGCTGGCTTTTTTAGAGGATGACCTTAATAACATGTTCACTTATGGTTGGAGGCTTGATGCTCAGAAATTAAATGTTACTAATATTACTTTTCAAGGTATTACTTCTCAGGGCTTGCAGTTCTCAACTTCTTGTTTTGAATGCCAAGAGTTAAACCTTGCTGATGATTGTAAATTCTTTAATTCATCAATCCTTATTGAGGACCCTTTAATGCATGTTTTTAGTACTAGAGGTAATGCTTTGTACAGAAACCTTGATGGCTCTATTATTAGTGGTTTAGGCCTTAATTATAATACTTGTGTTGTGCTTGATGGTTACCCTTATATCTTGTATGATGATCCTGATACTGGTCAACCAGAAGTTCATATGTGTTCTGATATTGGTGATTTCATGTTATCAGATAATAGTGAGGAGTTAATTTATCTTGACTTCACTCTTAGTAATAATGGTAATACTGATGAGTATGTTTACTTAACAACAATTATTGATGCTTATGCTAATCTTAGAAAGGATAGTTCTAGTGATGCTAATTATTATAGGCCTACTGCTGATGCTTATTTTGATAAGTTGCCTTTTGAATTAACTTTTACTAGGCCAATTGATACTGTTAATCCTTGCACTCTTGGGCCTAATCATTGTTCTCAAATAGTCTTGGGTGAGGAGCCTTTTGATAAGAATGCTATTGATTATGGTGGTGAAAATGATTTAGAATCCCCACCTCATTATGATGTTCTTGCAATGAACTCTTATCCTGAGGATGGTATTTTATTAACTGCTGGCAGTTCAATTGAACTTAGTGTTCCTGTAGCCCTCTTATCTATTTTCAGTCTTAATGATAAAGCCCATATTATTAGGGTTTGCGCTCACACTGATTATAATGATGAGTGGTATTGGCCTGATAATTGTGTTGAATACACTGTTGGTGTTTGCACTGATGGTGACTTATCCCCTTCTTGCTGTACTAATGAGGATTTTAATGGTGTCTGGCTTCAGTTATCAACTTATTATGGTGCTTGTTGTGGTGATGATAGTCATATTGGCACTGGCTTGTTATATGAGAAGGGCCATGAGACTACTGTGCCTTTTAGTGTTGGCGCGCCTTACCCTGTTTCTAATGAGCTTAGTATTGCTGCTTGGGTTAAGACTAATACTTTAGGCACTGCTCAATATATTGTATCTAATGATCGTGATTGTTGTTTCACTACTGGTGGTTATAGTTTAAGGTTGGATAATAATTATCTTCAATTCTTGGCTAGTTATGATTCAATTGATCGTTCTATTGCTGTTTCAGAGTCAACTTTGGATACTAGTTGGCATTTTGTGGTCGTGACTTTTAATCAGGGTGAGGTTAAATTTTATATTGATGGTGTTTTAGATAAGACTGTTGATGATATTGGTATTAGTAGTATTGGCGTGCCGCCTTATAACCTTCATGTTGGTGTCCTAGCTCACGCTGCTCCTAATTGGTATCCTTTTACTGGTTTAATTGATAATGTTGGGGTTTGGAATAGGGTTATAACTTATGAGGAGGTTCTTGACTTGTTTAAGATTGGTAAGGTTATTCATTCATTTGTTGCTAAGGATGACTTCTTAGCTAACCCTAGTGATTTCTGTTATCATGGAGTGCCTTATCATTGTCCTGTTAAGGAGGGTGCTTTGATTAGGCCAACAATTCATGTTTGGAATTATCAGTTAAACCCTGCTAGTTATCTTGATTACTTTTGTACAGGAGCTATTGGTTAAAGCATACTTTTTAAATAAGTAAATATTAGTCTTTATTTGATGAGGAGGGTTGTTTTATTACTAACTTTATTACTTTTTAGTAATTCTTTTGCCGTGTTAACTGATTGGAGGCCTCTTGGCTCGCCACCAACTGCTGGCACTTGCACTGATGGTGACTTATCGGCTCATTGTTGCGGCACTAATACCTGGTTTAGTTATACTCCTCGTTTTGTTCATCAAGAAATAAAACTAAATCAAGGTTCTTTAATTAAACCTCTAAGAGTTACTCCTGTACACCTTGACTCTGATGGTAGAGTTGATTTTATAATTTCATCAAAAAATTTAGAGCTTCATCTTGAAACAATTGTTTCTTTAAAAAACCGGGGTGACGGGACTTTTCAAAAAAGAGTTGTTTCAAATTATGATGGTCATGGGGGGCTTCAAGTTGATGATGTGGCAGATACTAATCAGGACGGCATTGTTGATAGTTTATTAATATCCGATTTTTATGTTTATCTGACTCAAGGCCCTCCATTTAATTTAGGAGCAGGTAATAAAGTTCCTGGTGTTTTACATGGCCCTGATTTTAGGTCTCACATTGCTGATTTTGATAATAATGGTTTTGCTGATATACTTGTTTATAGAAAGGATTATGGTGGTTGGCTGGCTAGCGAGTTTGTTTTATACCTTGCTGATTCAGGTTCTTATGTTCCTAAACAAATTGATTTTTTGTCAGAGGGTTTTGGGCATGTTATTGAGGCTACAGTGGCTAATGTTACTGGTGACGGATTTCTTGATATTGTTGGAGCGACTTGGGATAGTACTGATGGGGTCGCTAGGTTTTATGTTTGGGTTCATAATGGTGTTATAACAACTAGTGGTTTAGGTTTTAATAGGGTTTTTGTTGGAGAAAGGACGGGTTGGCCTGGTGCGTTAACTGTTGTTGCTGATATTGATGGGCTTGGATGGCTTGATATAGTGACTATAAGCAACATGTACCACTTTAATGAACCTGCTAATTTATGGATTCATAATGGAGTGTCTTATACTAGAAGTGATTTAGGAAATTATTATGATTTTGCTGCTGGTGATATTGATCGTGATGGTGATACTGATTTAGT
>Ga0180433_10004378_pt1 | contig 19878 bp, 18 predicted proteins | sample SS_ome_8_FD_132980 | JGI IMG/M metagenome (GOLD analysis project Ga0180433, IMG submission 132980) | Hypersaline lake sediment archaeal communities from the Salton Sea, California, USA - SS_1_D_1 metaG | ecosystem: Environmental > Aquatic > Non-marine Saline and Alkaline > Hypersaline >... | reverse complement strand
CGAAGTAACAACCTCAATTATCGTAAAACGCGCAAGAATCGAAATTCCGATACAGGAAGGCCGCGACTTCTTGTGGGACGATGAGATGGCTCATAACAGTACAGAGGGCGTCTGTGAACCCGAGGTCATGGACGCCGAAGATCCCCTGTTTATTCTTTATACCAGTGGAAGTACAGGAAAACCTAAAGGTGTACTTCATACCCAGGCGGGATATCTGTTGTATTGCTACCAGACCTTCAAATGGATATTCGATGTGAAAGACGAAGATACATACTGGTGCACCGCAGATATTGGATGGGTCACAGGTCATAGCTACATTGTATACGGACCGCTGTCTTTTGGCGCAACCAGCCTTATGTTCGAAGGAGTTCCCACCTACCCTCACGCGGATAGGTTCTGGGATATTGTAGAAAAGTACAAGGTAAATGTTTTCTATACCGCTCCTACAGCCATCAGAGCGCTAATGAGAGAAGGAACTGAGTGGCCTGAAAAACATGATCTAAGTTCACTGCGCATACTTGGCTCGGTCGGCGAACCAATCAATCCGGAGGCATGGATGTGGTATCACGAACACGTAGGCAGAGGTAAATGTCCTATAGTAGATACCTGGTGGCAGACGGAGACCGGAGGCATCCTGATAACACCTCTGCCCGGAGCATTTCCCCTTAAACCGGGATCTGCAACTCTGCCGTTCCCTGGCGTTGATGTAGATGTACTTCGTGCCGATGGAACCTCCGTGGCGACAAATGAGGGTGGCTGGCTGGTAATAAAGCGTCCATGGCCGGGGCTGATGAGGAGGGTTTACGGCGAGCCGGAGCGATTCAAAAATACCTATTTTATTCAGTATCCCGGTGTGTATACAACAGGCGATGGTGCGCGCCGCGATGAAGATGGGTATTACTGGTTAATGGGCCGCATAGACGATGTTATTAATGTGTCAGGGCATCGCATTGGGACGGCTGAGGTTGAAAGTGCGCTCGTATCCCACGAGAAAGTTGCCGAGGCTGCAGTAGTAGGTATGCCCCATGATTTGAAAGGACAGGGTATATATGCATATGTAACGCTAAAGGCAGGAATATTAAAATCTGAGGATTTACAGAAAGAGTTAGTGAAACATGTCCGCAATGAAATAGGGCCGATTGCAACTCCGGACAAAATTCAGTTTACCGACGCTTTACCGAAAACGCGAAGCGGCAAAATCATGCGCAGGATACTGACAAAAATAGCGGCCGGTCAAACAGACGAACTTGGCGATACCAGTACACTCGCTGATCCATCCGTGGTGTACAGTCTGGTCGCAGGTAGACAAAGTGAGAAATAGTATTCAATAACAAAAATAAAAAGGAGAATCAGTACATGTCTGACAACAAGTTGGCAAATCCCGCAGCTTTGGGTCTCGGCGGCTTCGCTATGACAACCTTTCTGCTGAATTTCGTCAATGCAGAAATTGTCGCTGCCAGCAGCCTGGGTATGGTCTTACCTGTCGGTTTGTTCTATGGCGGCCTCGCTCAGTTCTGCGCCGGCATGTGGGAGGTTAAAGCAGGCAATACGTTCGGAGCTACCTGTTTCTCTTCATTCGGAGCATTCTGGATCGCGCTGGCCACGATGATTATCCTGCAGAACGCAGAGTTATTGGATCCAGTCCCCAAAGCAGGTATGGCGCTATTCCTGATCGCATGGGGCATTTTTACCGCCTATGCTACAATTGCGTCCTTCAGGACTTCGGTTGGTGTCGCCGCAATTTTTGTTACCCTAACCGTGCTGTTCTTCCTGCTGGCATGGGGTGAGTACAACCATACAGTTAAAGTTATAGCGGGGTACGAAGGAATTGTGTGCGCTTGTATTGCCTGGTACTGTTCGGCAGCCGTGTTAATCAATAACACCTTTGGCAAAGACATTATTCCACTTGGTCATATCGGTCCGGTAAAGGCATAACATCTACATGAGAAGGGGAAAACGATGCATGCAACAAATTGTAAATCTTCAAGCGAAATGGAAAATGCGAAAGAAATGGTCTATCAGACCCACTATGTTGTAATCAAAGTTCTTCTCCCTCATCTGGTTAAACCGGAAAATCTTGTCATATCAGTCTGTGGAAATAGGATCGATATCGCAGACTGGCCGAGGGACTTCAACCATGCGGAAATTTGTTCCCAAAAGGACCTAGCACATAGGTTAATCCGATCTATACCGTTGCCTCTACCCGTCGACGGAGAGAAAGCAACTGCCACATTCGAGAATGGAATTCTCACTATTACCCTTCCCCGTATAAGAGGCGAGGAGGTAGAGGATATTGTTGGTATGACTGATCGTTGGAGCTACTAATAAAAAAGGGAAAACAATGAATAGAACCGAGCTCGGTAACCTCGAACAGTATCTGCACAAAAGCCTGGGGAGTGATATAGAACTGATAAGGGTTACCGAAATCGGTTCTTTAAAGGACCAGGGTATAAAAGATTTTGGTTATGGCAAAGCCCTGGAAATATTGTATCGCCAGAAGGGCGAGACAAAGCACGCAGTACTGTCGATTATGCGGGGCGATCGCTATGGCCACCAGTTCTACTGGGACCGTGCTGCGATACTAATGTTCGAGTACGAAGCCGGACCAAAAATGCATAAACACGTCAAACCCCTGGGGCTCGGCTATATTAACCTGGACGGACACCTGATACCGGTAAAAGAGCCCAAGGAATTTTTCATTCTTAACGAAAAAGCCGACGGAGAACCATATTTTTTAGACCTTGAACGGATTAAACATGGCGGTCTTTGCCCCGAGGATATTAAACAGGCTGCTGACTTCGCCCGTTGGCTGGCCTCGCTACATCGAACCAAGCTGGACGCCCCGGATCTATACCTGCGACGGATAAGGGAACTAATCGGGCGTTCCGAGTGCATTTGGGGACTTGTTGACTCATACCCGCACCCCTATCAATACTACGGTCCCATTCATTTTCAGGAACTTGAAAAGAAGCTAATAGACTGGCGCTGGAAATTACAGCAGTACACACATCGGCTGTCTTCAATACATGGAGATTTCCACCCATGGAACGTGCTACTATACAACGGTGATTTTACTGTACTGGATCGAAGTAGAGGTGAATGGGGAGAGCCTGCCGATGATATTGCGGCAATGAGCTGTAATTATATACTCTACGGGCTCTATCAAAATTCCTCTCTATCAGGAGATTTCGAACGACTGTATTTCGAATTCTGGGAGAAGTATTTAGAGCAGACGAAAGACTACGAGATACTGGAGGTTATTGCTCCCTTCTATGCGTTCCGTATCCTCGTTGTTGTCAACCCTGAATGGTATCCCAATCATCCACCCAAAGTCCGAAAAACCCTGTTCCGATTTCTGGATAATGTGATTTCCAGTGATAAGTACGATTATCAGAACATAAATATGTATTTCAGGTAGAAGTGCAAATGGACAGCGCAAATAAAAAAAGAAAAGGCTGGGTGATCTGGTTCGTAGGTCTTCCTGGAGCAGGTAAAAGTACCTATGCCCGAGCTGTTTACCAAGCCTTGCAATCGGAGTTTCCGGACATTTGCTATCTTTCCATGGATGAACGGCGCAGTATATACATTTCTAAACCAATATATACCTCTGAAGAAAGAGAACTTGCGTACAAACTGTTTGTCGAAGAAGCGGCAGTCAAAGCGGAACAAGGCATAAATGTAGTCATGGACGGCACCGCCTTCAAGCTTTATATGAGAAAATACGCTCGACGGCTTATAGCCGATTTTATGGAAATACACATACGCTGTCCTCTGGAAATCGCCATAAAGCGAGAAAACAAGCGAGAAAGCTTGACTGTGGCCAATATGTACAACAAGGCTATGCTACGTAAACAGACCGGCGTCGAATTCGAAGGATTGGGAGAGGTAATTGGTATCGATGTACCTTTTGAAGAAGACCCGGATGCCGAATGCGTAATCGACAGCGACAGAGTTAAAGTCAGTGAGGGCCGAGACATAATTCTGAGCTGTATACATAGGTGGGCTCATTGTAACCTGTATCAGTCAGGGGCTGCGATGCACTAAAGGCGGATCGCAACAATACCGCTACCCTGACGAAAGAAAGGAGGAGACATGAACATCAAGAAAATAGGAATTGCAGGTTGCGGGCAGATGGGTCAAGGTATCGCCCTTCTGTCGGCTCATGCAGGTTATCAGACAACTGTCTCCGATTTAAATGAGGAATTGCTGCACAAGGGGCAAAACGCGATACATTCCCAGATAATGAAAGATATTGCCAGGGGCAGGCTATTGAGAAGGGATGAGGAAATCATTCACGGTAATTTGACAGGCACGACGCGGCTGGATGATTTCGCTGACTGCGATCTTGTTTTGGAAGCCATTATCGAAAACATGGATGAGAAAAAGAAGCTCTTTGCTCAACTCGACCGTATATGCAAACCGCAAACGATTCTGGCAAGTAATACCGCCTGTCTGTCGATTGCGGAAATGGCTATGGCAACCAACAGACAGGATAAATTCATCGGAATACATTTTTTCAATCCGGTGAACGTTATGACGTTGCTCGAGGTCGTGGTTGACGTCCTCTGCAGCGAAGAAACCATTCAGTCAGTGAAAACGTTCGGGGAATCACTCGGCAAATCGGTCATTGTGGTGAAGGATGAACCGGGATTTGTCGTTAATCGACTTCTGGGACCATTTATTCTCGAGGCTATCAGAATTCTGGAATCGGGAATTGCATCAAAAGAGGATATAGATACGAGCATGGTCCTCGGATGTAATCACCCTATGGGTCCATTACGACTAGCCGATTTTATAGGCCTGGACACGTTATATTACATTACTACATGTTTGTGCAAGGAGTATCAAGACAATCGGTACGCACCACCCCTTACGCTGCAGAGAATGGTACAAGCCGGCCACCTGGGACGAAAAACAGGCAAAGGATTTTACGAGTACGAACAGCATCATAACAGTAATTTTGAACATATGCCGCGCTACCAAGATAAGTACGGAGATACCCTTAACCTGCGGGCTATCATTGGACCATAGGCGTGATAAGCGTATTAAAGCGTGATACTCGTCAACAGATAACGGAATGGTTTCGTTATTATTAATATACTGCGCCTTGATGGGTTGCCCCTCTGGCAAATTAAGAGTACAATACCCCAAACCGCATATTGTAAGCTTCCTGATCTACTTGAGCATTTCCAAGGAACCTCCGAAAAATGAGGTGACTTCGGGGTTTGGGGGTCCCCTTTAGAGACAATATCCTCATAGGTTTCATCAATCAGTATCTGTTATGAAGAAAAACCTTACTATCGGTGTGGCTGGGGCTGGAGGTGATGGTGTTGTTGCTATGGGCAGCCTTCTCCAAAGAATTGCTGCAGCAGAGGGTTACTTCAGTCAGATGCCACGATACTACGGTGCCCAGATAAGAGGCGGTGGTTCCGCAGTTAAACTGGGACTCAATGCCGACTCCCCTTCTCTCCCTGGAGATACTTTGGACATAATTGTCTGTTTTAACTGGCAGAAATATTTTGAAGTGAAACAGGAACTGCACCTTGGTCCGGAAACAGTCGTATTATGTGAAAGCGAGCCCCCAGTAGAAATTAGTCTACCTAAAGCCTCCTTCCATATCGAATTCACGGAGAAGAGCCAGCAGATAACAGGAAAAACTATTAATAAAAACCTGGTTGCACTGGGTTTGCTGCTCGATATCATCGGTTTTCCCCCTGAAAGAATCAAAGAAATTGTCGAAGCAGATACCGATCTTCATCTGGTAAAAGATCATTGGGATGCTGTCACAGCAGGTATACAATTGAGCGCTAATCTCGATCACCGTGATTTAATACTCTCACCACCGCAGGACAAAACACCAAAGGTGATACTTCATGGCAATGCTTCTATAGGTCAAGCTGCAATTGATGCCGGCTGTCGCGCCTACTTCGGCTATCCCATAACGCCAGCGGCGGAGATAATGCAGACAATGCAAAAAGAGCTACCGCGTGTAGCGGGAGTATTTCTCCAGGCCGAAGATGAGATAGCCTCGACCGGTTTACTGATTGGAGCAGCGCTCACCGGAGCCAAGCCAATGACGGGCACAAGTGGGCCGGGACTGGACCTGATGACTGAAATGCTGGGATTAGGAGTATCTGCCGAAATCCCGATGGTGATCGTCAATGTTCAACGCTGCGGCCCGTCAACCGGCATACCTTCTAAATCTGAACAGTCGGATCTCAATCATGCTATCTACGGCGGACATGGTGATGCTCCCAGGGTAGTCATTGCTCCCCATACAGTGGAAAGCTGCTATCGTTTGACAATCGAAAGTTTCAATATTGCCGAAGGTTTTCAGGTCCCGGTTATTCTTCTTTCGGACCAGTGGCTGGGGCAAACATTCACCGCAGTGGCCAGCGACTCCCTTAATCAAACATATCCGATAGTTAACAGGGAAAAACCAGCCCAAAACGAGACGACTGAGTATCATAGATATCGTCTTACAGAAAACTTTATTTCGCCAATGGCCAATATAGGCGACGATGGCTTAATGTATCGCACCAGTGGCCTCACCCACAACCAGGATGGTGCGCCAGCCTTCGATGCCGAGACCCATAATACATTGCATGAAAAGAGATGGAGAAAACTCCTGCCATTATGTAAACGGAATGATCTGGTTCTTAATCTGGGGAACGACAAATCCAAACGGGGCATTATTACCTGGGGATCAACCGCTCAGGTTATCCGCGACGCGATCAGCTTCCTGGGAATAGAAAACGATGTGAAAGTATGCGTACTGGAGTTGATCTATCCCCTGCCTGAGAACGTGGCGACCTTTATCCGGTCAGTCGATACCCTGCTTGTAGTAGAGATGAATTACTCAGGGCAACTTTTCCATTACCTGAAATCACAGACAGATCTTCCCAAACACAGCGAGGTGTATTGTCGTCCCGGCGGAAGACCCTTCAGCGTAAAAGAACTCAGTGAGCCCCTTCGGAAGTTGGCGCAATGAGCGAGCACACGACATACAAAACAAGCGTCAAACCGGTCTGGTGTCCGGGGTGTGGCGGTTTCGGGCTGCTCACCGCTTTAACACGCCAGGTATTGCCTAATCTGGGTATTCCATCAAAGGCTACATTCATCGTTTCCGGCATCGGTTGTTCTTCCCGAATACCCGCTTACATTAATACCTATGGCCTCAACAGCATACACGGTCGTGCCATTCCCATAGCGCAGGGAGCCAAACTGACAAAGGATAATCTAACGGTTATTGCGATAGGGGGAGATGGCGACTTCTTCAGTATCGGCGCTGGACATCTGCCCCATGCCGTAAGACGTAATATCGACATCACATGCATCATGGTGAACAACTTCGTGTATGCTCTTACTAAAGGACAGATAAGTCCTACGACGCCTCGTCTTCGCCGTGGTGAAGGATCCTTTCTGTCTCTGGAACACTATCCACCGGTCGACCCCATCCTCGATATAGTGAGCTACAGCGCATCTACTAAGGCAAGCTTTGTCGCGCAGGGTATTGCCACTGATGTCGATCACCTCAGTTATTTACTGGAAGCCGGGATCAGGCACAAAGGATTTTCGTTTATCTCCGTTCTGAGCCAGTGCGCTACGTTCAACGCGCCCGGTATGTTCGATCAAATTAAAAAAAATGCAACATACCTCAAAGAAGGCGAGCCGGTACAGATGCCGGCCGGATCGGAAGAAGCTGGTTGGATACACGATCCTCATGATATTACGCTTGCTCTGAAGCTCGCCGAGGCACCTCTACTGGAGAAGCCTCACCTGGGAATATTTTTCCAGGGCAATGAGCTACAGTAGTGAATATCCTTCGACCCTTTCTAAGAAGGATTTTAACCCAAGACCACTGCTCTTGCTGAAAATGACATGATTTTTGCATCCGTGTAGGTCTGAGCATCCGCTCAGGCCATGTTGGAGCAGATGCCAGCACCTGCCAGTGCCCAACCATGAACACACACTACGCCGTTTCGTGAAAGCAAACAGGTAGAGTTCTATTGATCTCCGGCCCAGTCAGTACGATTTACCCCTTTGACATCCCCAGAATGTTCTATTCTAATCAACGCATTATGATCTTATGATATTCTTGGGATGACTGTTTGCAATACACGTATATGTGTTGCTTCATGGCAGCAATATGGTAAAGAGATATCAAAGCTGATCCTGTCAATCATATATAACCCTATTATCGAGATAAAAACAACAATCAGGAGACAACCTAGGTGAGTGTTCTGGCGATAATCTCCTTGATTTCTTTCGCGGTAGCCGTCCTTATGGGCACCTTTGCCATCCGACAGGACCACCGAAATCTGCTTAATTGGATTTTCCTTTTCTACTGCTTATCAGCTGCATATCTTGCTATCGCCGAATTAGGAAGCTATATAGCCATCACACCTGAAAACGCCGCACAATGGCTTAAAGCAGGTTCACTGTGGCCATTCGTTATAGCATTCCTCGTACACTATGGTCTGCTTTTTACAAAGAGCGTAAGACTGCTGGGAAAAGCATTAACCTACTTTGTCATCTATGCTCCGGCACTGGCATTTGTTATCCTGGATCTTACGACTGGGCTGCTTCAGGGCGAACCCGTAGAACAAGCCTGGGGCTGGGGTTACAATGTTCCCGAAGACACATCAATTTACTACCTGCCCGTGATCTGGGCAAGCCTCATGGGCTTGTCAATATTATATCTTTGCTTGAGACATTTTATTAAGACAAAGGAGATCACGAAAAGGAGGCAGGCTCAGTATGTACTCTTAGGCATCGGTTTTCCTATGGTAGCCTGCATGGTCACCGGAGGATTGCTTCCTGCCATCGGGATACAGGGACCCGGCATGACGGCGACTGGCTGCGTTTCAGGAAGTGTCTTCATAGCGTTCGCAATAGTACGATACAGGTTATTCCCTCTGAACCCAACAACAGCTGCAGAACAGATACTGTCCACCATGACCGATCCAGTGATTTTGGTCAATCCCGAGGGTAAAATAGTCCAGAGTAACGACGCCACCCTGAAAATCCTTGGCTATGTCAAGAGCGAATTGATCGGCCAGCCATTGAGAATGATTCTCGAGAGTGAAGATGAGGTCCGTTTGGGAACCCAAGCCCTTATCGACAGTGATTCGTCCGGTGCAACTGCCGTTGAGGTGAACCTTATAACAAAGAGTAATGAGAAGATCCCCGTTTCTCTATCCTGGACACCAGTACATGACCGATATGGAACCCAACTGGGCACAGTACATATTGGCAAAGACTTGACTGAACTGAAGCAATCAGCAAAAGCACTCCAGGAAGCCAATGACGAGCTGGATATGCGAGTCAAAGAGAGAACCAGGGAGCTTGAGAGAGCGAACCGGGAATTGCATAATGAAATATCCGAGCGTAAAAGGATTGAAGAGGCGCTGCGAGAGAGCGAACAAAAATACAGAACATTATTTGATAATGCCCTCGACGGCATATTCGTGACTTACGACGATATGATGCGAATCCAAATCTGTAACAAGGCCGCAGCAACGATGTACGGCTTTAATTCAGCAACAGAGGCAATTGGTAAAAATCTGCTCGACTATGTTCACCCGGAAGATAGAGAACGCGCACTTGATGCTATTATCACGGATGCGTTTGAAAAGCAATTAAACCGATTGAGTGAGTTCAGATCGATTACCAAAGACGGCCGCGATATCTGGGTAAGCACCCTAAGCACCAAAATGATATCCGAAGGTAAAATTACCAGACTTATCTCCGTGAGGGATATCACCAAGCAGAAACATTCTGAGCTGGAAAAAGAACGAATAGAACAACAGCTCCAACTCGCAGGGCGGCTTGCTGCCGTAGGTGAACTGGCGGCCGGCGTCGCTCATGAAGTTAACAACCCACTCACTGCCGTCCAGGCGTTTGCTGAACTGCTTGTTTCGGACCCCGACCTTGATGGCAGGGTTAAAGAAGATATAGAAGTCATCTACTCACAAGCCCAGCGGGCAGCAAAAATAACGTCTAACCTTCTTTCATTTGCTCGCAGACACAGACCGGAAAAACGCCTGGTATCAATCAACCACGCGATATCAAAGACCCTGGAACTTCATGAATACCGCATGAAGGTAAATAATATTGATATAGTTCAAGAATTAGATCCAAATCTCCCTGAGACCATGGCTGATTTCCATCAGTTGCAGCAGATTTTCTTCAACCTCATTACCAATGCCGAACAGGCTATGACAGATCATAATGGGAAAGGAACTATCACGATCAGAACAGAAGTTGTTGAGGGTATGATTACTATTTCCTTGGCAGATGATGGACCTGGAATTCCTGAGGAAAACATTAAAAAGATATTCGATCCATTCTTTACCACAAAAGAGGTTGGCAAGGGAACAGGTCTAGGTCTGAGTATATGCTTCGGGCTGGTAAAATCTCACGATGGCAACCTGCTTGTTCAGAACAACGACAACGGAGGAGCCACGTTCGTGATACAACTGCCAATTATTACTGAAGAAGAGCACAGCTCAGAGCAATCCAGCGTACTACAAACCGCCAGTGATCACAATAAAGTGGCTACACGATACGATATAACATAACGCTGTTACTTGACACGCAATCCGGCGATTTTCACAGCGCCGCGGTGGTAACCGTAATATCTATACTTTTAATTATCTTACTCGTACAAGGGATTTAACTAGCGTCATTATGCCCGTTTTCTCAGTCAAGTAATTAGGTAATTTGGGGGCGTGCTTACTGTTTATAACCACACATTCCCTACCATTGAGATTGGTATATATAGTAATAAAGTTACCGTCTAAGCTATTATACAAGCATCCCCTTCTGATATAATTGCCTCTATGAACGCAGCATGGCATAGCTTCAGTATTGCCGATATTTTATCAAAGTTATCCACGTCGCGTGATGGCCTCACCTCCGATGAAGTTAGCAGAAGACTACAGGAACACGGTCAAAATCAGCTAGATGGAAAAAAGAAGGTTTCCCCTATCACTTTGTTTCTCAGGCAATTTTTAAGTCCCCTCGTCTATGTTCTCCTTGCGGCAGTAATAATTAAGGCCGTCATCTCTGGTTTCGTCGATGCAGGCGTAATACTTGCAGTTCTTCTGCTTATGGCAATTATCGGCTTTGTTCAGGAAACGCGAGCAGAAAAAGCCATGGAGGCGCTTGTCAAACTTGCCGCTCCCATGGCCAAAGTAAGACGCAACGGTAAGACCCAATCAATCCCCGCCGAAGAGATAGTGCCCGGAGACATTATCATTTTGGAAGCCGGCGATAAAGTTTCGGCAGATGCGCGTATAATGGAGATGTTCAACCTCAAGGCAAACGAAGCTTCACTCACAGGCGAGTCTATGCCCGTAGATAAAAATACCAACATTCTTAATGCAGATGCCGCTATTGCAGATAGAAAAAACTCTGTATTCATGGGCACTGAGGTTACCTACGGTCGAGCGACAGCAATAGTGACATCTACTGGAATGAATACCGAAATAGGCAAGATCGCCACAGCTCTACAGCAGGTAAAAGCCGAGAAGACTCCATTGCAAAAGAGCATAAGCAAACTAAGCAGCTATATACTCATTCTTGTGCTCGGCGCCTGTGTTTTTCTGATAGTAGCGGGAGTTCTAGAAAACCTGCCAACAATAGACGTACTGCTCCTGGCGGTTGCAGCAGCCGTGTCCGCTATCCCTGAGGGCTTACCGGCGACAGTAACCGTTACACTGGCTCTAGGAATGCGTAATATGGCTCAACGGAATGCTATTATACGCAAGCTGGTTGCAGTGGAAACACTCGGCGCAGCAACCATAGTCTGCTCCGATAAAACAGGTACGCTTACGCTGAATCAAATGACAGTAAAGCGATTTAATGTAAACGGATCCTGGGTTGACGTCACCGGAGAAGGATACCAGGCAGAAGGGCAATTTTTGCGCGATGGTGAAACAATAATTGTGGAGTCAAACACACCGCTCAATTTGCTCTTAGAAATCGGTGCTCTCTGTAACGACGCACTTTTATCCAAAACAGAATGTTGTGATATTATCGGTGATCCAACCGAGGGTGCTCTGGTTGTGGCAGCAGCCAAGGCCGGACTGGACAAGGAGACACTTGAGCATGCCTTTCCTCGTCTCAATGAAATCCCCTTTCAGAGCGAAAAACAATATATGGCCACCCTTCACGTAAAAAATGGATCACGGATTGCGTATGTGAAAGGTTCTCCAGAACGACTTCTTTCCTTTAGCCGTAGCATTATGAGAAATGGCGAAATTATTCCACTCACCGAGGATGCTTCCACAGAACTCGCTAATGCTATTGAATTGATGGCAAATGATGCCATGCGCGTTCTGGCTATAGCGTTTACAGAATTTCCTTCAGAATATTCGAACCTGAGAGAAGAGGACCTAAAAGATAATCTTACCTTCTTAGGCTTGGTTGGTATGGCTGATCCACCCCGTGAGGATGCCAAGGAAGCGGTGAGGCTGTGCAGACAGGCCGGAATAAAAGTGGTTATGGCTACCGGCGATAACAAGGCAACCGCAGAGTCCATTGCACGCCAGCTCGACCTGCCCCCAGGTAGAGCCATGAGTGGTGTTGAACTGCAGAAAACCAGTGACGAAGAATTATCAGAGCAGGTAGAAGAAATATCGGTTTTTGCTCGTATTGAGCCTCTGCATAAATTGAGAATAGTCAACGCTTTCAGGAGTCGAGAACACATTGTAGCTATGACCGGCGATGGTGTTAATGATGCCCCGGCATTAAAAGCCGCAAATATCGGAGTAGCCATGGGGATCACCGGCACAGATGTAGCCAAAGAAGCATCCGACATGGTGTTAGTCGACGATAACTTTTCCACAGTTGTTGCGGCTGTCGAAGAGGGCAGAGCTATCTTTAACCGACTGCGCAATGTCACACTATTTTTGCTGACTACCGGATTCGGCGAGCTATTTGCGTTAATATTAAGCGTAACATTCCTGGGTATAGCACCACTGTTAGCCCTTCAAATCATATGGATAAACCTCGTAACCGGTGTTATTATGGCCATTCCATTAGGACTGGAGCCGAAAACAGGTGAAGAACTAAAACAGCCACCACGTCATCCCAAGGTAGGATTGGTGTATCCTGGTCTCTTCCTTCGAGTTGGATTTCTGGCACTGATGCTCAGTATAGGTGTTTTTCTTATTTTTAACTGGGCTCAAGATCGCTACAGTGTTGAAGAAGCGCGCACAATAGCCTTTTGCTCGGTCGTCATCTTCGAATGGCTTGTCGCCTTTAACTCCCGTTCCGATGAAGTTACTATTTTCCGTTTGGGTGTCTTCCACAATCGTTGGCTGGCGAGAGCGGTTTTACTCGCACTGCTGCTACAGCTAGCTGTGGTTTATCTGCCACCATTGCAGGAAGCCTTTAAAACAGTACCTCTAAAAATCGAGGAATGGGGGATAGCGTTGATACCAGGCATCAGCATATTTATCCTGGAAACCATACGCAAGATTTTGTTTCCGCGACTGTTTAGTCTCGGTAAGTGGAAGCCAGTTAAAGCGTAGTAGAGAGCGGGATTTGGTCTAATCCTTGATAGGGTGTTGAAAAATGAAGACTATACGAGTAGCCGATGTGTATAAATTGCATGGCAAGGCATCGATAGAGTTAAGCAGAGAAGCTAGTTTGGAAGATGTTATTCATAGGTTAGCCAGCGAATCAAGTATTCGGGGTGTTTTTCTCCTCGACGAAGAGCAACGATTCAGCGGCATGGTTTCGCGAGCAGCCATTCTGAAGTGGGCGGAGTTTCAGCTTTTCAGTAAATGGAAGAACAGTATTATAGCGTCAGAAGTTGCCAAACTTGTTGATCCGGTCAAGGCTAAATATCTGGCACGCGGAGACTGGCGCTCCTTTGGCATTAAGGAGGACGATACGTTAGAAGAAGCTATCAATCAAATGATGAGTTTGGGAGAAGACATACTACCGGTGCTTGATAACGACGGTAAAATTATCGGCGACCTAACGCTTTCTGAAGTCCTCCTCAAAGCTATCGAAGTGGGCAAACAGTCCCCTTCTTAGAGAATATTTTCGAATTTATGCTTTCTCTACTATCACATCGATGAGGTACCATTCACTCCGATGCCTGTAAGTCTCGGGGCCTAATGCCACGATAGGTGTTATATCAACTCTATTAGGAAATGGCACGCCCGGAGGGATTCGAACCCACGACCCTTGGTTCCGAAGACCAATGCTCTATCCACTGAGCTACGGGCGCACGGCAGAATTTAGAGATTTTATGCTCTGGCCTATTATACTTAGCGATAAAAGCCCCGTCAAAAGAGCCTAGCAGTAACCTTATGAAAATTTTAGCACACGCGATCTCTGGTTGGTTGTTTCCTTATTTTACCTATTGCGATATTCCTCGCCGATATTTATAATACAGGAAATTTACAGGTTAGCATACGATTGTATATTAAAATACCACTGATAAGATCGTAATGGCCAATAAAAATCACAATAAAAGTAATCCTTTTAAAGGTTATTACTTTATCATCGCCAAGCGTGGCGGCAAGTGTTTAGATGTACAAGGCTTTAGCAAGGCAAACAACGTAAAAGTATTTCAATGGTCACTGCATATGGGCGACAATCAACAATGGAAATTCAGAAAAACTCCTGATGGTTACTATCACATTATTTCCAAAAACAGTGGCAAATGCCTAGATGTAGCAGGTGCGGTTGACAAAGACTACGGTATCGTCTTTCAATACCAGCTTCATGGTGGTGATAACCAAAAATGGAGCTTACAACCAATCCAGGACAATTACTTTCGCATTATTGCTAAACACAGCGGCAAAGCGTTACAAGTTGATCCAGGCAGCCAACATAACGGGGCCGACGTTTTTCAGTATCACATAACTGACAACGATAGTCAGAAATGGGAACTTCGTAGAGCTGTCGTACCACTTCGAATCAGAACCAAGCGTACAATAAACAGAGTATTTAAAGTAACTTCACAGGCGTTTAGGCCTATTATGAATTTCCTACGCAGCCGCTGGTTCCTTGTCATCTTCGGCTTGGCAATTATATTTTTATCTATAGCTTATTGGTCTACTTTACTTGATAATTGGCCGTGGGGTGGGTTTGGTTTTATCAAATGGATGGAAATACCTGTAGAAGTTTTTGGCGCACTTCTTATATTGATTGGTTTCTTCAGCAAGGGATACTGGAAAAGAAAAAAGGCCATAAAAGTAGCATTTATTCTTCTTGCATTATTCACAGGTGCAACATACGGTTATTACTACTTAGATAATACAGGTAAGATCGACGAATGGCTAAATAGAAGTGCCCAAGAAGATACTTTATCAGGAATGATAAAAGATAAGATACCAACTATAGCTGAAACTATCGGTGAACTACGCACGACCACCGAAGATAAAATAGGTGATGTTGGTGATTTTATTTCTGATGTCTTTAGTGATGACAGAGTCTGGATAGATGGTGCTTATTTGGTGGGGGCAAAGGGTAATCCAATAACATTACACAACAATCCTAATGCAAAAAATCCATCATGGTCTCAATTAGTGGGATTCCTAGACAAAGATAATACCGATAAACAAACATATAGCCGTACATTTTTTGTATGCGCTGATTTTGCTGAGATGTTACATAACAATGCAGAGGAAGCAGGATGGCGTTGTGCCTATGTTTGTGTTGACCTTAGCATCGGGGAACATGCCCTCAATGCATTTGAAACTACAGATCGAGGTTTAGTCTACATCGACTGTACTAATTCTGATTCTTTGTTTGCTGGTCCAGAATCGGCGGATAAGATCGTAGATGTTCAAGTAGGCAAGGAATATATTCCGGAAAGCATCTTTCCATCGCCAGGCTGGTATTCAACATGGGGTAGTATGGGCATAGTTACCGAAATAGAAATAATAAAATGGTGATATATCAAGTCAGGGATAGGGATAAAGGTCAAGCAAAGGTGACGGGCCGTCGCTAAAACGCGCGGTTCACGCAGAGCGTTAGCCAAGTTTAATAACAATGAACCAATTATGTAATGAGAAGTGCAGAGCTGATAGAAAGACACTTAAAGAGATATTATACAAAAAAGCCTCGAGAGATAAACAATTGAAGAATCTTCTTGGGAGGAAATTCAATGAGTTGTGGTTCTTGGTGCGTTTACTTTAGCAGCGACCATACCAATAGTGCCTGTAAGAATTGTAAGGAACCTGGTGCTAAGTATGTTGCAAAGCTCGCCGACGTAGACCCATTCGAGTTAGCACGTCGCTTGAAAGAGAAAAGGGAGCAACAATCGAAGCAACGGGCTGGTGGACTCTCAGCAGATGACAAGCTTAAATGAGGTTATCAGAGTAGCTACGGAACGACGAATGCGATGTGGATACGCGGTCATTAAGTTTAGTGGAATGGACACAGCTCGTGCTATTGTGGCAATTGAGACATATCACGGCCTGCAATATTTCGAACCACAATCAGGTGACGAGCAACATATACTTATAGGCAGACCTTATCCAACACAATTTAGCGGTGTTCCAGATAACACTGTTGTTAGTCATATCGAGATTACATGGAATGACCAATAGTTATAACCATATTAGAGTGCAGCCCAACAACTGTCCGAGCCGATGTTTAACATGCACGGCTCACGGAGTACGGTATCAATAACGTACAGGCAGTACAAAAAACATGGTTAAAAATAATTTTAGGAAGATATTGATAGTTTTTCCGGCTACGCTAGCAATTATGATTATATTTTCAGTTCCATGTATGATTTCATCTTATTGTTATGCCCAGGATTCTGAAGTTACTATTGATTATGGAACTCCTTTGCCATATGATCCTGCTCTTACAGGTGATGAAGGAGCTAATGGTTTAATATCAAGTGGTGAAGCATTGTTTGTTCGAGTAATTATATTTATTATACTTTTTACTTGTATACCTATACTCTGGCGATACTGGAAAAGGAGAAAGCAGTCTAAACGGACAGAAAGTCATTTTGAAGAATATCTTAGAAAAAATGATATGACACTTGAGGATTTTGCCGATAGATATATCATTGGTGAAAAAGAGAGAGGTGATTTTATATATACAATAGATACAATTAAGAAGAATCAGCAACTACTAGATGAATATCTAGATGGATATGCGGCAGATAAGAAGGCAAGTACAAATAAACATAAGAAGCATAAAAAATAAACAGGCATATTATCGATACTTAATCTTTATAGATATCAAATTGTAGCGTTAAGGAGTGAATGGTCTCTCTTGAGAAATCAATAATTAACCTTCAAGGAAGTCACCGATGAAAACCACGATCAACGTGTGGCTAATCATGTTTTTACTTATTCTGCTCCCAATAGCTTGTAACGATGGTGGTTCAAACACCAAAAATGTCATCGACAATAACGAACAAATCTATGCTACACATGATGATATCACTGATGAACCAGAGCTAACCCAATCAACGCAAACTGACGTCCCCACTATTTCGGATATTGATGACGAAATTACGAATTACATCACTATTGGTTGGGATGACTTGCTCCAAGTCGTTTACCCGTTAATTGATGAGATCGTTATTTATACTGGCAACGAGATATCTGATGAAAAAGCAATGTCTCTACTCAGAGATAAACTAATAGCAATGAATATTGAAACAGGGCTTGTAAAAATCCAAAGCCCTTTGGGTGCGGAGGGTAATCTAGATACATGCGTAGCGGTAAAAACTATCGATAGAGGAACAGTATTTCTTTATATTGTTCAAGCAGATATTGAATTCAATACTAGTGAAGATAGGCTTCAATTTGTGTATCTAGAAAAGGGTGAAAAAGTCGGGATATTACCAGCTCGGTTTTCTAAGTCAAATGAGTATTCTTGGTATAAAGAATACCTTACAGATATATACGAGTATTATGATAATTGGGAATATCTGGCTGCATATGGTGAAATAGTTGATGAAAATTACGAAAAACTTCTAGCGATTGACAATAAGAATACTATGATCATACATTTTATCGAAGATCCACCTGTAGTAGAATCAGCGTGGTATGTCGATAATCCCGATGAGGTGAACGCGGAATTTGACATGCTCATTGACTTAGCTAATAAAAGAATTGATACATATAATGACGTTTATCTAGCTGAATACAATGCGCAAGCTACTGATTTCAATAATGAGCTTGAAATTGCCGAAGAAATGTCAGCAAACTATCCCGACGACCTCATTTGTATCGAAGAATATTATACCTACCCATGGGAACCTATTATGATACCAGAATTCGAACTCCCCGATTATATTTTGCCTATAAAGCCAGCTTCACTGGCTCAAGAGTATACCGATATTGATACATATTTAGCCAAATTGGCTGAAATGATTAATGAAGACGATTCATATAACCCCGTAGGTAAACCTGACAAAGATTCCTTTAGAACTGAGAGAATAACAGATAAGAACTATGTTGTTGTAGATTATGAGATCAAATGATGACAAATACGTATGTTTTAAGTTGAAAAACTTGATTTCCAATAGAGTACCGTTAAAATACCGTCAATAAGACTGCACATCTTACGATCAAAACGAAGCTGTAATTTTGCTAATAATTTGCTAATAGAAATTTTAGTACGGGTTATAACGGGTTAGAAATTAGCTTCGATTTTCACATGCGACCGTATACTCGTAATAATCATTTTAGCTACGATATTACAGGTTATAATAGTAGGCTTAAGTTCCGAAGACCAATGCTCTATCCACTGAGCTACGGGCGCACGGCAGAATTTAGAGATTTTATGCTCTGGCCTATTATACTTAGCGATAAAAGCCCCGTCAAAGCGTTTATTCGTAAGGATCTATATAAATAATCGCCTGGTTTTTTGTTTTATTTTTTAACAAGAAGTATGAATCCCACAAACACAGTAATAATACTACCCACAAACCATACTAAATATATAACCTGTCCGGGTTCATGTAGATATTCGTAAGTCTCATAGTGAAGATGACCATATATAGAGAGCCATTCTCCCCCGACTGGAAAGAGGCCGAACAGGATCATTAAAAACCAATTATACGTCCTAATATGTTTTCTATAATTATCACCTGCCTTTCTTGCAGGGCCACCTTTATTAAGTGCTGATCTTCGCCTGGATATAGCCCCATAATGATAGCTATAACTACAGCACCAATAAAGAAAGATATAGCGATGCAACGTATTATTAGCGCTATGCCTCCGTCACCACCATCATACACATTCTCAGCCATCAACTCTAGAATTATGCTATACACAAGTAATAAGACACCGATAATTACAATATATATTTTCATTTTCTTACCCCCTACTCAAGTTTTCTAGCACAATGTTGAATAAAACATGTGGTAACGTCTTGAGCCCTAGGTCCCTATTTTCAGCATAACTAGGATGGTATTACAGTCGATAAAAGCCTTGACAAATATATGCATAAAATGTTAGATTAATGCATATAATAAAGGGGGTTAATGATGAGGACAACACTCGACTTACCTGAAGATTTGATTAACGAGGCCATGAAAGTTACCAAAATAAACACGAAAACCCGGGTCATAATCACTGCCTTAGAAGACTTAATAAGGAAATCCAAAATATCCAGGTTAAAAGAATTTAAAGGCAGGGTAGACTTGGAAATCGACTTGGATGCGATCAGAGGGCGTCGATGACGGTATTAGTTGATACATCCGTATGGATAGAATATTTCAGCACGGGGATTAATTCGGAAAAACTTGATTTCTTAATCGATGAGAATCTCATTGTTACTAATGACCTTATTCTTGCCGAATTAGTCCCATTTTTAAAAGTTCGCAACCAACGAAAGATTATTAATTCATTATACAATTTATATAAGATAGATATG
>Ga0180433_10004375_pt1 | contig 19879 bp, 24 predicted proteins | sample SS_ome_8_FD_132980 | JGI IMG/M metagenome (GOLD analysis project Ga0180433, IMG submission 132980) | Hypersaline lake sediment archaeal communities from the Salton Sea, California, USA - SS_1_D_1 metaG | ecosystem: Environmental > Aquatic > Non-marine Saline and Alkaline > Hypersaline >... | reverse complement strand
TAAACACCTTTTTTAACCGTGTTTCATTTTCGTGTTGTTGTCATTATTGGGCCTGTGGGGTAGCTTGGTATCCTTGTAGCTTCGGGAGTTATAGACTTGAGTTCAAATCTCAGCAGGCCCATATCATTTATTGACATGTTTTAATTCGTTACTCGGTTTTATGCAATATTGTTAAAAAGATTTAGTTATATACCCTCGTTACAAGACTGCGAAAGTTTGGCGAAGTGTAGGAGAGATTTATGTGAGTAAAACATCGACATTAGTATTGATAATATTGTTTGTAGGCAGCGGATTATCGTGGGTAGACAGCCAAATAATTTATGCAGCAAGTCCGGTTGAATCTACTAGCTTACAAGAGGATCTCGTGCTTGATTTCTCTCAAACGCAGTTAAGCTTCATTGCCCCTATGGAGAGCTGGATGGTTTTTAAATTCAAAGGAACAAATACTGGCACAGAAAACCTCTTAATACATTTCAGTCAATACTATGAATCTCCAGAGCAAGTGCCTATTAGAGCACCACAGGGCGATACTCCATTGGCACCTGGTGAATCTATGTGGTTCAAGATTGTTATAGGGGGAGAATATGACCAAAACATTCCACAAACTATCAGCCGCACTATTTACATGACGTTTGGTGATAATAACAATAATTATGCTCCAGGGGACAGTATCTTCAGTGTAAATAAGACTATTCAGATAAAGATGATTGATCAGACTACTCTAGAAGGTGATGTCCTCATTCAAGGTATTACTGTTGATGACGAAGACAATCCCATCCCATTTACAAGGATTGAAATTGGAGGATACGGTGGGAAGGTCCCAATATCATCCGATGCATCAGGTCATTTCTCTTATTCCATTGCAGAAAGCCCTGTTTATTTTATTATAGCCCAAAAAGAAGGTTATCGCACTACAACTGTTGAAATCAATGGAAGCAATGTTCAAGATTTCTACACCGTAACCCTTATACCTGAACCATCCCCAGTATCAGTAAGTGCAACTCTGATAAATAATGTAGTGGGCAATATAGGATTCTGGAGATGCGCAGCCACTGCTGATGAAAGTAAACTTTTGTTGGTCAATGGTATGGAGAACTGGGAAGATCAAAGTCTGAAAGAGGAGTCGAAGTTATACCTTCTAGACACAAACACCGGCGAAGTCTTATGGACGCACGATATGGGTTGGGAATCTTGGTCTGCAGATATTACTAATGACGGACAGTATGTAATTTTTGCAACAAAGCTTGAAGAGTTTGAAACAGGACTTGAGGGGTTTACCAATTACGTCCGGCTACTTTATGGAACAAATGGCTCTACTGTCTGGGCGAAAAAAATCACACCAGAAAACTTCCCTGACACTACTGAAGGTGTGCATTATAGCAGAGGCGTGAAATTTTCTAATAATGGAGAGTATATCTTTGTTCCGGTCCACGGTGGCTATGGCTATCTTCTTAACCGTTTAGATGGCTCTGTTAAATGGCATACATGGGTAGGTGCAAACATCAGAGAGGTTATTTTTACAAAAGATGACCAGTATGTCTACATTCCCTCTGGTAGTGGGTGGCTCTATAAACTTAAGGTTGAAGATGGTTCTCAAGTCTGGAAACAGTGGATTGGATGCTGGGCATATGTTAATGGATTTGATATATCCCCAAATGAAGAGTATGTGGCTGTTGGGTCAAAGGCAGCTTATCTAACTGTGATCGATACATCAGATGGCTCCGTAAGATTTACAAAAGACATACATGGTGGCACTGCCACCTGTCGTTTTTCTCCAGATGGCACCAAGATTGTGGCAGGTGGCGACATCTTAACAATGTATGACTTAGATGGAAATGCCCTCTGGCGGTACTATCAAATGGCAGAGGACATTCGTTTTTCAAGTGATGGTAAGTTAATATTTATAGGAAATGGAGCGGTTTTTGATAATCAAGGGACATTGCTTTATGATATTTTTCCAGAAGAAGATAGAAGCACAAAGGTTGGGTGGATCAATTCAAATGCAACACGTTACATATTTGCCATCCAGGACACACGCTCTACTGACGAAATCAATATCATTGAGGTTTATAACATAGAAACAAGCAAAACCACGGTAGAAAATAATGAAAAAGACGAGCAAGATGAAGATACGGGCACACCTGGTTTTGAATTTGTTCTTTTAATACTTGTAATAGCGTCATTCATATTATTGAAACGGAAAAGGTGTGATTGATTTCATTCTCTAAATTTATTTGATCATAACTACAAGAACGGTGTTTCTGTTAATTAAAAACTGTAAAAAATGCCTTTCGTTTTACCTGGTTTTTCTCATGTTGAGATGTTTGACTCTCAGCAGCCCACTTTTGTTAAAAATAATTAAGTAGAGCTTTAGTATATATGTATTTAAGCAAATGATAAAAAATAGAGCTATAAATAAACCTCGTGAAAAAGCAATAAAAAAATTTTCTTCAAAAGTTAATAATTTACTCAAGAATAATTTAGTTGATATCATTATTTATGGAAGCGTTGCTCGTGGTGAAGCAAAAAATGATTCGGATATAGATGTTATTGTAGTCGTTAAAAGAAATGCTTTTAAGAATCAAATGAAGCTTGCAACAATAGCATTTGATATTCTATTAGAAACCGGGGAATATATCTCTGTTCAAACAATGAAATCTAAAGATCTTAAAAGAGATACAATTTTTTTACATAACGTAAGGAATGATGCAATACATGCCATATAAAGAGTATCTTGATCAAGCAGAAGAAGAATTAAACGCTTCTTACGTTTTATTTGAAAAAGAATTTTATCGAGAGGCAATATCTCGGGCATATTATAGCATGTTTCATGCAACTCAAGCACTCCTTATTCTTAAAGAAATATATCCTAAAAGTCACAAGGGAGTTATTCAAAAATTTGGAGAAGAATTTGTTAAATCAGGTCTTTTGGAAAAGAAAATGGGATATATTTTATCTCAAGCAGAAACTATGAGATTAAAAGCAGATTATGATGTTGGTGTAAAAATAACCAAAGAAGAATGTGAAGAAATCTTATATAATTGTGAATTTTTTATCAAAAAGGTTAAAGATACAATTAAAGAAATTTAAAACGTAAGAAAAATAGTATTGTTTTACTCTGTTTTTCTCCTGTTAAACTGTTTGCCTCTCAGCAGGCCCACTTTTCTAAAAAAAGATTATTTTTTAATACTTTTTTCATAATCTTTTAGGGCTCTTTTTGAGGAATACCAAACATTATCAATTTTTACTGCATCAAGCTTTCCTTGTCTCGCTCGAAGACTTAGATATTCCTGAGAATAATCAGATTTCTTAGATAATTCTGATAATGTTACAAGTCTTTCCTCATCAACAAAACTTGATAGATAATATTGAATTGACTCATTTATCAAACGAGCAATAAAAATTGCAAAATCTGATAAATCTCCATTATCTGCTTTTTTTAATGCTTTGTAGTATTTTTTTCTATCTTCTTTTTGTATAACAATAGGAGGATATCCCTCCCTCATAAGATAAAAATTTGTAAGAAGTCTTGCAACTCGCCCGTTTCCATCTATAAATGGGTGAATCCTTACAAACTCATGATGAATATAAGATGCTTTTTTAATAGTTTGAAGTTTAAGTTCTTCTATGTTTTGAATATACCCATCCATTAATTTAACAATTTTAAGATAGCTTGGAGGTCTTATCTTCGAACCTGTTATTGCAACGTTTTCAGTTCTATACCGTCCAGGATTTTTAAGTATTCCTTTCATGACAAACTCATGTATTTGTTGGATTATTTCCTGAGAACTTCTTTTTTTAGAATTTACAAGCTCTATCATTAAATCAAATGCTTCAGCACCATTTCTGGCTTCTATATGGTCCTTTAAAGGTTTACCACCAATAGTTATCCCTTCTTCAAGTACAAGTTTTGTTTCTTGAAGAGTCAGAGTGTTTCCTTCTATCGCATCTGAATGGTATGTATGTCTAAGTCGAATATCTTCAATAATTCTTTTAACAGCATCTTTAGGAAGTGGTCTTAATGAATCTAATTTTTGCTTTTTCTTTTCAATTTTATTTAGAAGTGAATCATTTATCTTAATATCGGTATCGTCATATTTCATAATATACCGATATGTAAATACCGGTATATATCGGTATCGGTAAAAAATAACATTTGCCGATATTTATCATAAATGATTTACAGATTGAAACCATATATAAAAGTCTATGTTTTACTCTGTTTTTCTCCTGTTAAACTGTTTGCCTCTCAGCAGGCCCACTTTTTTAAAAATTAAATAAGATTTAATGCTTTATCTAAAAATTCTTCTGCATATTTTAGTGCTGTTTCCGCACTTTCTTGATGATAAGTGAGTCCATAGTCTGCTTCATGTCTAAGATTCATACAAAGCTCGAGATTTTCTACCATTTCTATATCTAATCTATTTTCTGTTACATATAGCTCCTTAAGAGCAAGAATTAAACAGAAATGACTTTTCTCACGATATCCTTTTTTAAAAACTAAAGCTTTTGCCGCATGAAACATCGAATAATATGATTGAACCGCAGCCCATTTAAAATCCTCGTCATCTAAACTATTTCTAGCTCTTTGAAGATCATATTCTGCACTCTCAAGTTCTTTTTTGATCATTTCCTTTGAAGGTTTAATCTTAGTTAACCGTCTTTCTCTTAGACAACGTTCAAATTCATTCATTTTTAACATCCCACAATGTTATCCCTTTATTGATTTCTTGGTAAAATCCTTTATCTTTTTCTTTAATTTTCATTAAATCTCCTGTGTTTACGACAACTGCTTGGATTTTTCTATTAAATTTCGTATTTAAAATCTTTTTATTGATTTTTTCTTTTTCGTTCGTTAAAACAAGGAGATCGATATCACTTTCACTGGTATCTTCTCCATTTGCACAGCTACCAAAAAGAATAATTTTTTTGGATATTTTTTTGAGTTTTTTTACTAACGATGTTAATTCGTTTATTGTCATAAATATTTTAAAATTTTTAATCGAAGGATTCATTTGGTTGATTTGATAATATATATTTTTCCCACTTTTGTTCTCCTTAATAAAACTCATTTCTTTTAATAATTTAAGTGTTTTATGAGTTCCACCAACACTTTTATCCATATTTTTAGCTATTTCTCTAATATAGAATTGTTTATCGGGATTACGTGCTAAAAATGTAAGTATTTGAAAGCCCAAAGGCGTTATGTTCATTTTATCGAACATATGTTCATTTTTTCGAACCATAGTTATAAGTAACAGAGAAAACTATATAAAATTATCCCAATCAAAACCATGAATATTAACAAATGTTTTACCCTATTCTTCCCCCGTTAATCTGTGTGCCTCTTAGCAGGCTCACTTTGTTATTGAAACATAATAGAATTGGGCTGACCAAGAGACAGTAAACGGTAAATTTCTTCATCAGAGATGACTCCCTTCTCCCTAGATTTTGCATGAGTAAGAATTGTGGTTACCTGATCATCACGCGCATTAATGCCGATTTCTTCCAATTTCTGCTTAATCGTCTGGCTGCTTGCCATTTTATCCAGAATAAATGTTCTTTTCTTTCCAATGAGCTCAGCAGGGAATACTTCATAAAATTCAGGATTGTGCAAAACTGCTGCGACATGGAGTCCTGCATTATGAATGAATGCATGATCGCCAACTACAGGGGCATTCGTCGGTATGGGCAATCCTGAAAATTCAGATACCTTTTGCGCAAGATCAAGTAACAATTCAAACTTCCAATTATTATTTACGTGATATAAGGATTGTAAAGAGACACATAGTTCAGATAACGACGTTATTCCTACTCGCTCTCCAAGACCATTGACAGTAACATCAATTAAGCGGACACCTGCTTCATACGCTGCAAGCGCATTTGCAGTTGCCATCCCTAAATCATTATGACAGTGAACATGTAACGGAATATCAAGATCAGATTGTATCTTTTTAATAAAGTTATACATGGTTAATGGAGTCATTGCACCTACCGTATCTGCTATACTTATTCTATCTGCTCCTGCATCAATTGCTGCTTTTAAAACAGGTATCAATGTACTATACTCTGTTCTTGCAGTATCCTCTGGCGTATATCTCACTTTGAGACCATGGTCCTTTGCATATTCTATTGTTTTTGCAATTTGTGCTTGTATGTTTTCTATGTTTTTTCTAAAGTGTTGCTCTATTCTCTTATTAGAAACACAGAAAAAAATACCAACCCAGTCAACATCACATGATAATGCAAGATCGATATCCTCTTGAAGGCTTCTACAATGGGCAAGTACACTAGCGCTATAGCCCTGATTTGCTATGTTTTTTACCGCTTCGCAAATATCTTTAGAGACTCGAGGATGACCTGCCTCAATAATATCGACACCGAATTCATCTAAGAGAGTTGCTATCTCTAGCTTTTCAGGTATTGTAAATGTTACATGTGGTGTTTGTTCTCCTTCACGGAGTGTCGTGTCAAGAATTTCAACCATGTTTATTCCTCAGAAGGGCCAAGTTGTAGACGTAGCAGTGTGCGTTCAGCAACTTCTAATTCAATTCCGCAAAGATCACACTCCACCCTGTCCCCTTTTTTAGGATTTGTAAGGTTTATTTTCGTTCCGCATTCGTTGCATCTAAACATAAATATCGTGCCTATTATTACAAAAAATTATATAAATACGTTATGTGATTATAATCACAAGAATAGAGGTGAGTTGTGTTGGTGACTATTAGCAATATAGTACAAAAACTAGTAGATCAGAAGATATACGTACAAGAATCAATGAACAACAATATTATATCGCATGCATTACTTGCAAAACAACTAAAGCCGGAAGTGGAAGATCTCTTTGAAAAAAAAGTAAAAATACATGCGATAGAAATGGCATTACGACGATATGCAGAACGGTTAAAGAAAGAACACAAAGAGATCAAATTTGACTTTTCGTCAGATGTTATAATGAAAACGCAGCTCTGCGACATCTCAGTATCACGGTCACCAACAATCATTGAGCAGCTAAAAAAGCTATACGATATTGTCATATTTGAAAAAGGAGATATTCTCAATATTATCCAGGGGAGTACAGAGTTGAGTATCGTTACAAATGAAAGATATAAAACAAAATTTCTTGAAACATTAAAAAAGGAAAAGATACTCAATATAGAAGAAAAACTCATATCACTAACTATGACATTTTCAAAAGACTTCCTGTATACCCCGGGAGTGATCTTCAATATTATCAGACAGGTAGCATGGGAAAACATTAATATTTTTGAGATAGTATCAACCAATACCGAGCTAACGATCATTCTTCACAAAAAAGATGCTATGAGAGGGTACAAAGCACTCGAAAAACTCATACCACAATAAGACACCAAACCAGACAGAAATTGCGAGAGACATAGTAGTATACGTAACTCTGACAAACCTTATTCTAATGAGTACGTTGGTAATAATGCACCTTTATCTGCAGATGACTATGCACGTGCATATGCATAGTATCAATTGAATCTGCGCTTGTCATTCATATGAATGTGTAGCTGCATATGCACGTGTACATGCAGTTAAATATCCATCGTACGAATAGTTTATAAATGGGTAAAAATATCTCTTATTTGACTAGTGGATGGGATGTCAGAAGAAAATAGTATAGAGCTTTCTCCAGAGATAAAATTGCCGTTAGCACTCCGTGCACTCCGGAGAAGTAATATTCGGAAAAAAATTGCAGAATATCTTTTTGATATTAGTCCCAGTTGTAGCTATACTTCTGAAATCGCCTATCATGTTAAAACCACACCATCAAACGTTATTGGTGCCATCAGAGGAATGGAATCACGGTATCGAGAAGACGAATCCCTCCTTAACTTAGATATCATAGAATTAAAAAACGGCGGCAAGGACATCAAATTATATGGAATCACTCCTTTTGGAAGGGAATTAATAGAATCGATGAAACATAAAAGATGATAGTATCGGCAGTAACTCTTTTAAGCATGAATCGTTTGATGGCTTCGTTGCATGAAGATCAATGAAATTTTTTATTCAATCCAAGGGGAAGGAAAACAGTCAGGGCAACCGACCATCTTCATTCGGATAACGGGGTGTAATCTCCGATGTTCGTTTTGTGATACCGCCTATGCATATTATGAAGGGACGGAGATGACGATAAGTCAAATTCTTGAACGGATAAAAACCTATCCTTGCAAGGAAGTTTGCGTTACTGGTGGAGAACCGTTGCTACAAGAAGGGCTTATTGATTTACTTAATGCCCTGCTGAAAAAATCATATCGTGTTACCGTTGAAACCAATGGAAGTATACTGATTACACCAATCATTGAAAACATATCAAACATCATGATGTCATTAGATATCAAATGTCCTTCGTCAGGTATGCAGAACGACATGCAGTTGGGCAATCTGAAGGTGTTGAGAAAAGATGACCAACTCAAATGTGTCATTTCCAACAAAACAGATTACGAGTTTGCCAAAAACATTCTCGAAACATACAAACCCTCTTGCCAACTGTTCTTTCAACCTGTGTGGGGGTCAGACCCTAAAAAACTTGCCAAATGGATGCTGAATGATGGTATCCAGGCAAGGTTGGGAGTGCAACTTCATAAGATACTCTGGGGCAATGCTAAAGGAAAATAAGTAATGACAAACTATATACCTAATAAGTGTATTCTGAGTAAAACTTAACGTATTATAAAGGTTCAATAGATAGGAGAAAAGAGGTGTAAGAAGAACATGCAACCAGCGAATATGGCGTACGATCGGGCCATTACGGTCTTTTCACCAGATGGGAGACTTTTTCAGGTAGAATATGCTCGAGAAGCAGTAAAGCGAGGGACAACCACGGTTGGATTAAAATACAAAACAGGGGTTGTCTTAATCGTTGATAAGCGAGTAACATCGAATCTGGTGGAACCGGGATCAATCGAGAAGATATTTGAAATTGATAACCACATTGGTTGTGCAACATCCGGTCTTGTTGCTGACGCCAGAGCGTTGATTGATCGAGCTCGCGTCGATGCGCAAATAAACGAAATAACATATAATGAAAAAATACCGGTGAAAACATTAGTCAAACGTATTTGTGATTTTAAACAAACGTATACACAATATGGTGGTGTACGGCCATTTGGCACGGCATTGCTAGTGGCAGGTGTCGATGATACTGGCGCACGACTCTTTGCTACCGATCCATCAGGCGCACTGATGGAATATAAAGCAAGTAGCGAAGGTGCTGGACGAAATGGTGCCATGGAACACTTTGAAAGTCAGTATAAAGATGATCTTTCCATGGAAGAAGCCATTGACTTAGGTATCAAAGCATTGAACAAAGGGACAGAGGGAAAGCTCAATCCTGATGCAACAGAGATTGGTGTTGTCGATAAGAACTTTAAATTTCACATCATAACTCCAGGAAAGACAAAGGAATATGTGACTAAGGCAATCGGGGGAAGCTAGTAGTGGTCAGTTTAGATGATGCTGTTATTGCACGGTTAAAAAAAGGAGAAGATCAGTTTGAGATACTTGTTGATCCGTACGCAGCAGCAGAGTTCATCGAAGGAAAAGAGATTGATATTGTACAGCATTTGGCTATTGATGCTATTTTTAAAGACGCAAAAAAGGGAACGCATGCTTCAGAAGAATCACTGCAAAAATATTTTGGTACCGATGATGTAATAGAAATCACCAAACGCATCATTCTAAAAGGAGATATCCAACTAACCACTGAACAGCGTAATAAAATGCAGAAAAACAAGAGAAACAGAATTATCGAAACCATAGCACGAAATGCTATGGATCCCAAGACCAAAGCACCTCACCCTCGCCAACGGATTGAACTGGCCATGGAGCAAGCTGGTGTCCATGTTGACCCATTTAAGCCAGTGCGCGAACAAGTAAAAACGATTATTGAAGTGCTACGGCCCATCATTCCAATCTCTATTGATCAGATTAGAGTATCTGTTAAGATTTCTTCTGAATATATTGGGAAAGCATATGGTATTGCACGTAATTATGGGTCCTTGGAGCAGGAAGATTGGCAATCTGATGGTTCATGGGTTGGTATTGTAAGGATTCCTGCAGGTATGCAAAACGATTTTTATGATAAGCTAAATGATGTAACAAAAGGAAACGTATCAACAAAGATTCTAAAATAGGGTAGAACAGAAGGTAGTATTCTATGGGAACAGAACGACGAGAAATAGTGATTCCCAGTCAAATATTGGGCGATGCTGCAAAGTTCAAAGCTGGACGAGGCACCTTTGTCGAAGGGGGGAACATCTATGCTGAACGGCTCGGTATTGTCACCAGGCAAGGCGGCTACATCAATGTCACTGCCGTAAAGGGACGATATGATCCTATCGAAGGAGATTTTGTTATTGGCATTGTTGAAGAGCCGATGGCTTCAAGTTGGCTGGTCAATATCAATGCTCCATACCCTGCACTTTTACATGTTAATGAAGTACCCTGGGACGTCGAATTTGGTGAAACCGAAAGATATTTAAATCACGGCGATTCCATAATGGCAAAAGTTCTCCAGGTTGATGCTGAGAAAAAATTGCAAATCACCCTTAAAGACCGTAATTTGTATAAAATTAAGGGAGGGCTCATCATCGACGTTGAACCATCAAAGGTTCCGAGAATTATTGGTAAAAAAGGATCGATGATATCCTTAGTAAAAAAATATACGAGATGCCGTATCTTTGTCGGTCAAAATGGTAGAATATGGATTGACGGAGATGAAGAGGGAATTGCAACTGTCATTCAAACCATAAAAAAAATTGAGGAGGAATCCCTCACGTATGGTTTAACAAATCAAATAGAAACATTATTGAAAAAAGATGCGAAGGATGTGCACTAAATGAAATCGGATATTAAGTTAATTGATGGTAGTGGAAAACGACTCGACGGAAGAACGCCTGATGAGTTGCGAAAGATTAAAATCGAAGCAGGGGTACTGCATCGAGCTGAAGGCTCCTGTTATCTTGAATGGGGCAATAACAAAGTGATCGCTGCAGTGTATGGTCCACGAGAAGCCATTCCTCGACACACGCAGAATCCGTTACGAGCCATTGTCAACGCACGGTACAATATGGCAGCGTTCAGTGTCGATGATCGTAAACGACCGGGCCCAGATAGACGAAGTCGAGAAATCTCGAAAGTTATTTCTGAAGCATTAGAAAAAGTCGTGATTATGGAACAATTTCCGCGGGCTTCTATTGATGTGAATATTGAGGTCTTGGATGCCGAAGCAGGGACACGATGTGCAGGTCTTACCGCAGCGGGTGTTGCTCTTGCCGACGCGGGAATACCGATGATTGACATTCCCGTTGCTTGTGCCGCAGGAAAAATAGAGGGGCAAATTGTTCTGGATCTGGGAAAAGAAGAAGACAATTTTGGCGCTGCAGACTTGCCTGTCGCCATTTCTCCAAGAACGGGAGAAATTCTTCTGTTACAGATGGACGGGCATCTAACATTAGACGAGTTTAATAAAGCACTCGATCTTGCCATCAGTGGATGCTATACCGTCTCAGAATTACAAAAAAAAGCACTGTTGAATAAATACGAATCAATCATGGAGGTAAAGTAAATGACGATTACCGCAACTATTAAACAAGATTATTTGGTCAAACTTGCACAGAAAGGAAAACGAGCAGATGGAAGAGCCTTTGATGAATACCGAAATATCAAGATTGAGCCGGGCATCATTTCAAAAGCCGAAGGATCGGCACGGGTTACGTTGGGAAACACACAAGTAATCGCAGGTATTAAAATGGATGTTGGAGAGCCTTATCCCGATTCACCAGACTCAGGTGTTATGTCAACCGCTGCTGAGCTGATTCCGCTTGCTTCTCCTGATTTTGAGGCAGGACCACCACGTGAAAATGCTATTGAACTTGCACGTGTTGTTGACAGGGGCATTCGAGAATCTGGAGTAATTGATGTGGAGAAATTGTGCATCGAACCTGGGGAAAAAGTATGGATCGTATTTATTGACATTCATATCATCGACTATGATGGTAATTTATTTGATGCTGCATCACTTGCCGCACTTGCGGCACTGTTGACCACAAAGGTTCCTGCTGAGCGATTTGAATTAGGTGAGGATTATCCTCTCCCGCTCAGAGAACCGCCAATATCCTGTACATCAGTCAAATTCAACGGTGTAGTCGTTATGGATCCTTCTCTTGATGAAGAAGATATTGCCGAGGCGCGGTTAACCGTTGCTACTGATACCAACGGAGACATAAGAGCAATGCAGAAAGGTCTTAATGGAAGTTTTACCAAGGAAGAGATACAAAAAGTTATAAAAGCCTCCACGGATAACGGGAAAAAATTAAGAGAACAACTCAATAGAAACATAGGGAAGTAAGTATGGCAAAAAGAACAAAGAAAGTTGGATCTGTGGGGCGTTTTCAAGCCCGCTATGGCGTTCGTGCCCGGACGCGTATCAAAAATGTTGAAGGACACCAAAGAACAAAACATGTCTGCCCTAGTTGTGGTCATAAAACAGTTAAACGGCTTGGTACCAGCATTTGGCACTGTAAAAAATGTGGCACCAAATTTGCTGGTGGTGCCTATCTTCCAAAAACGGAAGCAGGACAAAATGTTGAAAAAATGTTGAAGGGAGAACTACATCTGCCAGAAGTTCATCAAGAACCAGAAGGTGAACAAAAATGACCGGATACAAATGTGGCTTGTGTAAAAAAAGCGTAAAATTTGATGTGAAAAATATCGGTATGCAGTGTCCCTACTGCGGCAGTAAAATCTTCTACAAAGAACGACCGACGATCGCCAAGCGCACAAAATCAAAGTAACCATGCATCATTCTGCCCGTTTTGTTTTTATTGTTGATTCTGAAAAAGAAGCAGCCATTATTGCTGATGCGTTACAGCCAGAGATTACTCAGAACGTCCCAAAAACACGTGCCAGTGTCACACGCTCTGGCAACACGTTTGTGCTGGATGTTACAGCAAAAGATGTAAGTTCCTTACGAGCTGCATGCAACTCATATCTCCGCTGGATCAGCACCGCACAATCAGTAAAAGAGAGCATCTAACGCTCGATTGTTTCTGTTCTTCCTGGCCCAATCGATACGATTTTTATTGGTATATCAAGCGTTTTTTCTATAAAATTAAGGTAGGCTCGTGCTTCTGCAGGCAAATCAATGAATTCTACTATATCAGAATCTATCTTTTTCCATCCCTTGAATTTTTTATAGATGGGTTTGCATCGTTTTACGTGCTCAATGTCTGCAGGGAAGTGATCAATCGGTTTACCATCAAGCTGGTACCGTGTACATACATTTATGATTCGCAAACCGTCAAGAACATCGAGTTTGGTAACAGCAAGCTGAGTGACACCGGATATCATACAGGAATGATTGACTACTACAAGATCTAGCCACCCACATCGTCGTGGACGGTTGGTTGTTGTACCAAATTCATGCCCCCTTTCTGCAAGATGTTTACCAGCCTTGTCAAATAGTTCAGTTGGCAGAGGCCCTTCTCCAACCCTTGTTGTATAAGCCTTTACAATTCCAATAATATCATCAATATATTTTGGGCCAATACCAGTACCAATACATGAGCCGCCTGCTATTACATGAGAAGATGTTGTAAATGGATATGTTCCAAAATCAACATCAAGCATTGCCCCTTGTGCACCTTCAAGGAGAATATTTTTATTGTTTTTTATCGCATCATTTAATTCAATATGTACCGTTGTAATATATTTTTTAAGATCTTTACCATATTTTAAACAGAGATCCATAATTTGTTTTTTATCGATTTTTTCATTAATACCGTATACAGTATAGAGTTTTTGTTTAATTGGAATAATTACATCTAATTTTTTATCTAGAGAATTTTTATCAAGAAGATCAATTGCACGAATTCCCTTACGAGAAATTTTATCAGCATAACATGGGCCAATTCCGCGTTTAGTTGTACCTATCTTTTGAGAACCTAGGATTTTTTCTTCAACGCCATCAAGGATTTTATGATAAGGCATGATAATATTTGTTCGATCGCTGATCAATATTTTTGGATTATGACCTCTTTTTGTTAAATCTTTTAATTCAGAAATAAATATTTCAGGGTCAATAACTACACCATTACCAATTACACCAGTTTTACCTTGTATAACTCCCGAAGGTGTTAAATGAAGTTTATATACTTCATTTCCAACCTTTATAGTATGACCTGCATTGCTATTATGGAGCAATATGGGACTAGTTCCACCAAAAAATGCTTCATTATCACAACCACATAAATCGTATACAAATCCTGAATATGGTTCCTTAGTTATTTCTAAAATTCTTCTTAATTTAAAACTATTTTTTCGTTTTGGTTTCCTATCTAAAAATGGATTACTTGATTCACCAATTTTAAGTGTATATACTTTGGTACTTTGCAACACATGCCCTTGTGGAGCATAACTTTTTTTTGTTATTTTTTCAAGTAATGTCGTCTTAATATTATGTAGATTTAACAACCAATTAAATTGAATTGCTAAATTTTTTGAAACAGTACTAACTTCAATTTTCCCTGATTTATGACTATATCCATCTCCTTGAATATATGATTTGAAAAAAATTAAAAATTGTTCTCTTGAAAGTCTAAAGAAAAAATCAGGTAATTTCTTGTTTCTTGCATTTTCTCCAAATAAATCCCTAAATAAAATTGCCAAATATTTTTTAGAATATCTAATACATGTCTCTGTACTTTCGCTCGGTGGTGAAAAAATGTTGGGATTATTTTCTTTAAAAATTTCTTTCATAGAGTTTATTATGAAATTAATATGCTCTTCTTCTTTTGAATTAAAGGAAAAGGTGATATCATAGTCATATGAGGGACTTTTTCGATATTTTTCTTTTCTCTGTCGTTTTCTGATACTTGAATTTCCTTCAGCAACATAATATCCAAAAAGACGTAACAACTTATCTGATATTGGAAGAGTTTGAAATAAATTATCTTTTTTAAATTCGATTTTTAACTCTTCTTTTTCAGAAATATCTGAAAAATAAACATTTTTTTTATTATGTCCTCTAAATAGATTTTTATGAGGGAAACTAACTAATATATCTCCTTTTTTCACATCCAATGTTTTTTTACATATAGGTCTCCCATTATTTTTATCGTAAATGAAAATAGAATGATCGGCAGTTAATGAAATATTTCCTCCATTATATTTGATTTTATATATTTCATCCACCTTGTGTCTGTATACACCTTGCGTATTTGAAATATCAAAACCTTTAATACCCGGATTATCTGAAATATTTGCTCCAAGTGTTGAAGTATTTTTAATTGGTTTATATCCTTCTTCATCTTTTTCAAAAAATGAATCTATGAAATCTTTTATTTTTACAATATTTGATAGTTTACAATTTTTTATAAAAACAGGTGTGTCTCCTGTAACACTTCCACCTTGAAAACGAACTACGTAATCTGCATGTTTTGCATAAAAATCAACGATTTTTCCTTTACCTTCATCTCCCCACTGCGTCCCAATTACTAAGTTAACCGTCATCGTTTTTCACTTACATGACATAAGAAAAGAAATAGATAAAGCTGATGCATGATGAGTAGCGGTTAAGTCGGAAGAGTGGTCATGGAGAAAGATTTATAAATTACAAAATATAATTTTAATATACTAAAGGACAAATCCATGAAGAAACTCAAAATCAGAATGTTGGGGGCAAGCTTAGGCGTTATAATTATAATAATGGCACACCTTGCAGGAGCATCGCTAGTTCCCAATCTACAAATATACGAATTTTCAAAAAATATTGGTCTAGAATATGGTGTGAGCATCTATAAAAATAGTTGCTGTGAAGGATATACACTGCTAAATGTTCTTGATTCAAACTTAATGTACACATTACTTATTGATATGAATGGAACAGAGATAAAGAGATGGAACCTTGACCCTAGCCCCGCTAAAATGCTACCGAATGGCAACCTTATTGGAGGGGGTTTTATAACTAATGGCAGTCTTGAATATACTAACGCAGTAACTCAGATAGATTGGGATGGAAACATTGTTTGGAATTTTTGTAATTGGACGATAGTCCATCAAGAACTGTCTGCTAGAATGCATCATGATTTTCAACGAGAAGGGAACCCCGTCGGATATTATGCCCCAGGACAAGAAGGTCTATCTTTGGGGAAGACATTAATTCTTTCAAGAGAGAATATGCTTCTTCCGCAAATAAGTCGAAAAGAATTGATAGATGATGTTATCTATGAAGTAGATTGGGACGGGAATCTAACGGGTTTTGAATGGCACGCTATTGATCATATTGATGAATTTGGATTCAATCTACGACAGAGAATCGGTATTTTCTTAAAACCGGGTCTTTACTATCAACGTAATACTATTGGGAATGGCGACTTGTTCCATATCAACACTATTTCATTACTGGGAGAAAATCGATTTTACAATGAAGGATATGAACAATTTAACCCAGAGAATATTATGATTTGCTCACGCCATACAAATACTGTTGCCATCATAAACAGAGAGACGGGAAAATTAGTCTGGAAAATAGGACCACAGTATACAAAGCGTACGGCAGAGAGATGTAAATTGGGACAGATTATCGGCCCCCATTTTGCCCATATGATACCTTCAGGACTTCCGGGCGAAGGAAACATTCTTTTGTTTGATAATGGCGGTTGGGCAGGCTACAGCATTTTTGGAACTTGTAATCGATTTAGAGGGTATTCGCGAGTAATTGAGTTCGATCCGATTACTCTTGACATTATTTGGGGGTATTCAAATAAGAGAGGATTGCCTTTTAAAACAAGCAGGAATAGTGATCGTTTTTTTAGCCCCCTGATTAGTTCTGCTCAGCGCCTACCAAATGGTAACACCTTGATAACTGAAGGAAGTTATGGTAGGATTTTCGAAGTAACTTCAGAGAACGAGATTGTATGGAAGTTTATCATCCAGAATATGACTCCTGTTTATCGAGCGTATAGAGTTCCACCTGAATGGGTCCCTGGAAACCCCTCTCGCTATAGTGATTGGCAATAGATACACTTGTGAGTCAACGAAGCATTTATAAGAGATATCTGTTTTCGGCGAGAACAATGACAGATGATTGGCATCAATTTGATTCAACATACCAACAGTCCTCCGCAGATCTTGAACTCTTAAAGCAGGAAGTGGGACAGCAATTTCCATTTTATGATATGAAAGTAAACCCTCATGCCGTCATCTTTTTTTGTCGTATCGATTCTGAAACAGTTGACGAAAAGTTTGATACTTTACGAAGATCGCTTTCGTCAAGCGGCTATATTCCTATGATACGATATGAAAGGGGAGAACACATCATCTATATTATTAAAAAGCCAAAGGCGAAAACAAAACCGGTGTGGATTAACATTGCATTATTGATTGCGACAATAGGTACGACAACACTTGCCGGTGCAATACAGTGGGTGAGTATCTATGAACCAAGTATTTCTTCTCTCGCAGATATTTTAGGAACAGCGACAACTCCATTCTACCTCTGGAACGGTTTGGTATTCTTCTCAATACCACTCCTCGCCATTCTGGGAATCCATGAGATGGGACATTATTTTATTTCAAAACGTCACCATCTGGACACCTCCCTTCCCTTTTTTATTCCCTTGCCGCCACCGTTCATTCTAGGAACATTTGGTGCATTAATTTCAACACGAGAACCCATTCCCAATCGAAAAACGCTACTTGAAGTAGGCGCGGCAGGACCAATCTGTGGATTTTTAGTTGCCATACCTGTCTGTCTTATTGGGTTATATCTCATGCAACAAAACCCCATTTCTGCGCCTGCAACAACAGAAGGTACGATAATTTTAACATTCCCCCTTCTTCTTCAGGGCTTAAGCACGTTTTTCACTATCCCTGCGGAAGCAATCATTCATCCTACATTGTTTGCAGGATGGGTTGGGTTGTTTCTCACGGCAATCAATTTGTTACCCATAGGACAACTTGATGGCGGTCATGTAGCACGAGCGCTTTTGAAAGAAAAACACAAATACGCGAGTTGGGTGGTGACTGCTGTGATTGTAGCATTAGGATTATTTTACACAGGGTGGTTGTTTTTTGCGATTATTATTCTTTTCATGATTGGCACCCAACACCAACCACCTCTCAATGAAATAACGCCACTTAATACTAAAACAATTATGATTGGTGTTCTTGCAATTGTCATTTTTATTCTTTGTTTTGCACCATTGCCCTTATCCGTGTAATAAAAATAAACCAGTGAAATTCTTCTAGAGAACCCATCAAAGAAAACGCAACTCTTTAATACTCCAAAATTGATTTCTTATAGAAGTGAATACCATGAAAACTTATCTAAAAATCCTGTTTAACTCCGAAGGAAACACGCCATCAGACATACGAGATCAGTTAATGAACATGGGATTCAAGGCAACTAAAGGCAACTATGACTTTGTGTACGATTGGGATGAAGATGAAGCAAATGTCGACCAGCTTGTATGGTTTGCAGATAAGGTACATGCTGCCTTAAAACAGAGTAATGTCTATTTTAGTATTGAAACCAGTTGAAAAAGAGCGTTATTTTTTCTTGTGTTTCAGTTGTTCTACGGCTCTACTAAAAACGCCCATAAGTGTATGATATTCCCAGGTTGAAGGCATTGCTCTCCCCATGATTCGCTTAAACATTATCTCAGTATTTTCTTTCTTGTGTTTAGGATAGCGTATTTCTTCAAGCAAATCCGTAAAAAAATCGTAGAGTTTTTCTTTCTCAAGTTTGCCAATGGTCCGTCGTTTTTTGGGAGATATGGTTTGGATATATAACGTATACAAGACAAGACTAACGGCATGAGAAAGATTCATTGAGGAGTACGCCTCACTGGTGGGTATTTTCAGTAACGCATCACATGCTGCAATCTCCTCATTGTACAACCCATAATCTTCTCGACCGAAGACAAGACCAACGGTGCCTTCAAGATGACCGATTTTTTCTGCCAACTCATGTAAAACAAACGCATTTCTCAGATGGCGTTTTTCATTAAGACTTTCAATCGATGAGGTAGCAATAAGATAATCAATATTGGCAATAGCGTCGGTAAATGATGAAAACAGACATGCGTTGTCAAGAATGGGTTGTGCATGCATGGCACGAGCATAACATTCATCATCGAGAGTGCAGGGATTAACTAGATATAATGAGGTGAAATCAAAATTCATCATTGCTCGAGCGATAGCACCGATGTTTCCCCCATATTTTGGTTCAACAAGCACAATAGAAAATGCAGGAATATGTCTCCACCATCCAAAAGAATCGTTACTTCACGTTTAATTCTTTTTCTTTCTCTTGTAACATCGTTTTATACTTTGACGGCATGTGTTTCACAAGAGCTTTTAACTTGATATGAGATTTCAAAAACTCGGATCGTTTGTTGGTCTCAAGCTCCCCCAATACATATTTCCGATTTTTTACATAGGTATACAAATACCACACCCCTGCGATAAAAACGATAAAACCAAGAACCAAGAGGTAAGGACTCCATTGTAAAACGTCACCGGAAAAACCAAAAATATCTTTAAGAAGGTCCTGAAACCAAGTCCCTGCGATTCCTAAAAATAAGACAATGATTCCGGCAATTGTCAGTAGTATACTCAATGGAAAAACATACTCCCTCAACAATAATGCTAGTTTTCCTGCCATCTTTCTCACCATTCAATACGTTTTTGCATATCTCATCCAAGTTTTCGCCGGTTTTCCACACACCGGACAAGCGGATGCTTTCGTTGTTGTATCTTCAACAGGCTCCCCTAATGTATTGCCGTCTAAAAGATTTTCTATTTCTAACGCACAATCTTCTGTTCCACACCAGGGCAATTCAATAAT
>Ga0180433_10004374_pt1 | contig 19883 bp, 17 predicted proteins | sample SS_ome_8_FD_132980 | JGI IMG/M metagenome (GOLD analysis project Ga0180433, IMG submission 132980) | Hypersaline lake sediment archaeal communities from the Salton Sea, California, USA - SS_1_D_1 metaG | ecosystem: Environmental > Aquatic > Non-marine Saline and Alkaline > Hypersaline >... | reverse complement strand
TCTGTTTTATGGTCGCGCAACCCATCGGGTGAGATGTACGCTGTAAGAAAAACCAGCATAACGCCTTATATAGTAAAAAGTTGACACTATAACGCATTTGTTGAAACGATCAACTTAGGTCACTGTAATGTCTCAGCTTATCACACCATACTGAGTTCAAGTTTGTGTTTTATCTTCTCCCAGCCGGGGATGACTGAATCAAGCAGCTTATAATATTCTGGGCTGTGGTCAGGGAATATCAGATGGCAAAGCTCGTGAGTCACAACATAGTCGATGCATTCCTTAGGTGCTCTGATCAGATACGTATTGAGGGTTACCGTTCCCTTATCTGAAAGACTTCCCCATCTTTTTCGCATTCGCCTGATCGACAAATCGGGTTTTTCGACATCGAGCTCCCTGAATTTTTTCCAGCAACGATCCATGCTTTCCCTGAAATGCAATCGCGCTTTCTCCAGATACCACTTGTCCAGCATGTTTCGGGCTGTTTCCGGATTCGGTGCATCATCTGTAGTAACATAAAAGCATCCCCGGAAAAGCTTAACCGAGTTTTCCGTACCCTGAATCATTTTCAACCGGTATTGCTTCCCAAGATAGAGATGTGTCTCGCCATTCACGTAACAGCGAGGGGGCGTTCTGGGATCAAACTGTTTGAAGTAGTTCATCTGCCGGAGAATCCAGCGTGACTTTTTCCTTAACTTGTTTTCGATCAAGGGAATACTGGAGTTAATCGGAGCCTTCACCATAACAGTACTATCAGGATGAACAGCGATTTCCATGGTTTTTCTTTCACGATACAACAGACAGTACTCGATGGTCTTGCGCCCATAGACAAGAGAATGCATGTTGTCACTAACTGACGCACCAATCATGTGTAACTCCTGTGTTTGGCAACCTGCATGACCTTTTCAATGATCTCATCCATCTGATCGAGAGACAATGCAATACCTTTTTCCGTTTTCAGCTCGTCATAGAGGTAATCTTCAATCTCATTGATCGCCTGTTTCTGGGCATCTTCATCATCCCAGAAATGAACTTTCTTGTGTTTTTCCAGAATGTCATAGATGGCAATTGCCGTATCTGCAACGACGGGTTCAAGACCCGGAGCATGATCTTCGAAGAAGGGTTTCAGCACACCATAGCAGGCCATGGCATCCTCATTACCTGAAAGGATGTCCGGGACATCATCGTGTACCTTGCCGACAACCTTGTTCCGGATATCGACAACCTGCTGCAGATACTCCAGATCAGATATCCGTTTTGCCCGAAAATCCTCGATTGCCTGCTGGATGAGCAGCGAGAACTTTTGATAAAACGCAGGATCTTCATCCATCTTTTCCGTGATCGCTTTTTTCGTTGCATGAGCAATCGTATCTGCTTTTGAGCCCGTCGTTTTTTTATCCTGATAAACACCCTGCTCTTCCTTGACCTGGTTGAACATATGCTCATCAAAGATGTTCACCGGCTCGTTAAGCTGGATAACCTCGTCTGCCTGAATATGGGTATCGAGCAATTTTTTGATTTTCGGCTCATAATCGCGGTAATCGATAGATTCAGCATAGCGGAGTTTTACGGCGACCTTCAGAGACTGGAACTTCCGGAGATCCGACTTGTATCTGGAAAGCGTTTTATCCTCCGTTTCAGTTAAAAACTTTTCGGATGAGAGCGCGATAGCGAGGGTTTTGGCAAATTCGGCAAGACGGGTATAAAACTCTTCCCTGAGTTGGTCATCGGCAAGCAAAAGCTCATACGCCTCTTCATCGTATGAATGTTTGACGGTCTTGAAGAGGTCCCACAAATCCGAATGACGGTCTGGCAGTTTTTCAATCTCGCTGTTGATCGAGGTCAATGTGCCGACAAGATCCGATTCGTCGAACCCTTCAAACGCGCTATACATCGTTAGGGCCTTATCAAGTTCGCCAAGTACATTTGCATAATCGACGATAAAGCCGAACTCCTTACCTTCATGAATCCGGTTGACCCGTGCAATGGCCTGCAATAAAGTATGTTCCCTGAGAACACGGCATAGATAGAGTACGGCATTTCGGGGGGCGTCAAAACCGGTCAGTAGTTTGTCGACGACAATCAGGATTTCAGGATCGCTGCCGTGTTTGAACTGATTGATGAGTTGCTTGGTGTACTCTTCTTCGCTTCCATACCGCTTCATCATCTTCTGCCAGAACTTCACCACCTCATCGTTGGATTCATCGTCCGTTTCCTCGAAACCTTCACGCATATCAGGAGGGGAAATGACGACCTCGGAACCGACCATGCCGATATCATTCAAATACTCCTGGTATTTCAACGCGGAAACCTTGCCGGGCGCAACAAGCTGTGCCTTGAAGCCGGTTCCCTGCCAATTGGCCCGGAAATGTTCACTGATATCGAAGGCCCTCATGTAAATGACCTGATCTGCCTTGTTCAGCATTTCAGCACGAGCATATTTGCGTTTCAGATCCGCCTGCTGCTCCTTGCTCAACCCTTGGGTATGACGCTCGAACCACAGATCCACAGCCGCCCTGTTCTGGGTCATCTCAACATGCCGCCCCTCGTATAAAAGCGGAACGACCGCGCCGTCTTCCACCGCCTGCGAAATAGAGTAATGAGGTTCTACCAGTTCTCCGAATCTGATAAAATTGTTTTTCTCTTTTTTCAGAAGCGGGGTACCCGTGAAACCAAGATAGCAGGCATTGGGAAACATCTGGCGCATACGGGCGGCAAAGGAGCCGAACTGAGTACGGTGACTCTCGTCAACGAGCACGAAGATATCGGAAGACTCGTCCCGATACTTGTTGACGGCATAGGCCTTGTCGAATTTATGAATGAGCGTCGTGACAATTCCTGACTGCTTTTCCGCCACCAGTTCGAGCAGATTCCTGCCGGAAGTCGCCCGATTGGCTTCGAGGCCGCAGGCCGCGAAAGTATTTCCCAACTGCTTGTCCAGATCATCCCTGTCAGTAACGAGAACGATACGAGGATTCGATATTTCCGGATCGAGGGCCAGATTGCGCGTCAGCATAACCATGGTCAGGGATTTTCCCGACCCTTGCGTATGCCAGATCACCCCGCCCTTGCGGGAACCGCTGTAGGCGAACTGTTTGACACGGTTCAGCGTGGACTTGATGACGAAGTACTGCTGATACCGGGCGACCTTTTTCAATCCTCCGTCAAAAACGGTGAACTTCCATGCCAGTTCCAAAAGTCTTTCCGGGCGGCAAAGAGCATAGAGAGACTTGTCCTGCTCCGTAACTATTCTTAGGTTTTGAGCCACGGAAGGCACGGAAGACAAAGAAAAATCATCAGGGTCAACCCGATAGTCCAACGATTCCTGAATCAACCTCTCCAGCTCTTTCAGTTTCGTGCTTTTCGTGTCTTTCGTGGTTTCATCATCCGTGGTTAACCCCGGCTCTTTCCAGACGCTCCAGAACCTGGCAGCCGTTCCTGTTGTCGCATACATGGCTCTGTTCTTGTTGAGCGCCAGTAGCAACTGCGTATAGACAAACAGCTTCGGGATATAGGCGTCGTTCTGGTTCCTGATCGACTGGGAAACAGCCTGATCGACTTCGATCTGCGGGGACTTACACTCGATAACACAGAAAGGAATGCCATTTACGAAGAGAACGATATCCGGCCGGACCGTTTCCGTGCTCCGGGATCGCTCGACGCTGTATTCAACCGTCACATGAAATGCGTTCCTCTCGGGATTTCGCCAATCAACATAATTCAGAGTAAAACTCTTCGAGTCACCCTCGATAGTCTGCTCCATGGCTGTCCCGAGGGTGATGAGATCGTAGACAGCCTCGTTGGTTTTCTGCAAACCGTCGTACTTGATATTCTTGAGTTTCTGGATGGCCGACTGAATATTCTCCTCGCTGAACAGATACACGCCACCCTTGAAGTTGATTCGGTTAATCGCCTTCAGTTGATTTCGCAGAACATTTTCCAGCAGCACATTGGACATCCTCTGCTGCCGTTCAAGGAGTGCTTCGCCCGGAGTCAGGTATTCATAGCCAAGCCCTATCAGCAGCTGCAAAGCAGGAATCTGGGACAGATGTTTTTCGTTTATCTGAAAATCACTCATATAATCCCCTCCCTATCATCAACCAACTCTGTCAGTCGCTGGGTAGCCCAAATCCGGAACTGTGTACCCTGATGCGATTTTACCCGGTACCCTACTGAAATGATCACATCGAGATTGTAAAACAAAACCTCTTTTGACTGGGTCATTCCTTCAATAGCGCCATGACGGGTGGTTGTCCGGAATTTCCGGACAACCACTTCTTCATCCAACTCACCCTCATTAAAAATGTTGCGAATATGCTCAGATACGGTCTGCTTGCTCTTGCCGAACAGTTCAGCCATATGCGCCTGCGTCAGCCATACGGTTTCATCTTCCAGCCGGACATCGATGGTGATTTTTCCATCGGCGGCCTGATAGATCAGAAATTCAGAATTATTCATGGATTTACCCCCAAAGCGTGCCAGTATGGCTTAAATCCATCCTCGACGACCTCGGCAATCAGGGCCAAAAATGGTTCGTAGTCCTGTTTCGTATGGGCAGTATCCAGAGTCTCGTAATACTCCAGACGCTTTTCTACCGGAAGCACCACTGGCGGATACCCGTCCTTCATCAGTTCGAGGTTCATCAAAAGTCGTGAAGTTCTGCCGTTTCCATCAGTGAAGGGGTAGATTTTGACAAAATCAGCATGAACCCTTGTCGCACGTTCAACGGGGTGAAGCGCAAGCGCGGTTTCTCCGTACCAGTTGATGAGCCCCTGCATGTCACTTTCTACATGCAGGGCGTCTGGCGGAACGTGATCGGCACCGGCAATGATCACATTGGTTTTCCGGTACACGCCCGCGTGAGCATCATCGATATTCTTGAGTATCAACTGATGGATTGACTTGATCTGCCATTCTGAGAGATGCTCATGACGTTTGACCAGCTCTTCAACAAAAAAGATGGCTTCCCGGTGATTGATCGCCTCGAAATGCTCACGCATGGTTTTACCACCGACCGTGATCCCCTCCAGAGCCACCTTTGTCTCCTTGAGCGTCAGGGTATTTCCTTCGATGGCATTCGAGTTGTACGTCCATCGGAGTACCAGGTCTTCATGAAGATTGGCAACAATCTCCGGTGGCAGTGGCCGATACGAGTCAAGCTTTTGCTTGAGCTTGTCGAGTGTATTGAAAGTTTGCATAACTATTCTGCATCTATTTCATCCCCAGAATCTTTGATCGCGCGTCAACCTTGTCGATCATGGCCTTGACCGCCAGATCGATTGTCTTGCCCTCTCGATAATCAGCAGGAGCAATAAGCGTCACCCTTTGGTCGTTTAGCAACTGCTCAGCCGTTTTTTTTGCTCCATTTTTCCTGGAATTATACACGGAAATCGAGTGCCCTCCCTGATTCTTCACAAGTCTCATACAGGGAATATCGGTCTCACCATCACCGATGAAAATCATATTTTCAAAGGGCACTGGCCGTTCTTCGTGCGGAACATACCTGTTTATGACACTGTTATCATACACGTCCAGGCTGCCTTTATTGATCCGGAAAAGGTACTGGGTTTTCGTTGTGTAATTGATGGCAAGGGCTGGCCAACAGGCAACACCATGATGGTCATACATGAATCCAGAAGCATAGATCGCTTGAAACTCTTTGGCTATCGAAGTCCCCTCTACCATTTCCCTGAGCCCTGATGACACGATGTAATGTTCTACTCGAATGTTCTTCTCTCGACCATACTCATTGATACGTTGAAACCATTCAGCCACTCCGGGAAACAGTTTTATCTGCTCACCGTATTTGTGAAAATCACTCTTTCTTACCTGAACCTCTGCACTTTCAGCTTTTTTCAGCATCAGATGCATATAAGCAAGAATCTGATCAGCATTCTGTTCCCGAGCATGGCTGAATACCTCATCCCAGAATCCACTTGATTTCATGCGGAGTTTCGGAATAAAATCATACTCCTGCATGTTACCAGGCGCCAATGTTCCATCGAAATCATAGGCAATCGCCATATTTACCAGTTTCTTCCCCATAACGCTTAATCTTACTTTTTATCCCTCGGTGGACAGGAATCGTTTCCGTAGCTGTTACCTGCCCTGATCCTTCCGTTCTCACCGTGAATCTTGGTGTCCGACTGCTGATTTCTGGCGATATGTTCAGCCGCCTTAATGGCCTCACCCTGCGTTCTGGTCACTTTCGTAGCCCTGCTGTTACCCGCACCCTTGACAGCCCATCCGTCAGGATGCTTGACCACATGCTGATTTTTGCCTCTTGCCATAATTATGTTCTTTATTTATTAAACCTCTTGTTTACGGTTTTAAATACATTCTCAAAACGAGTTAGCGTCTCCTTTGAAAAGTCCTCCGCCTTGAGTCCTTGTGCATTCGCAACGCTGGCGGGGCGATAGTGATTGAAGCGTGACTTTCCTAGAATCACATTAATCTGTGGAATGATCGGCCTTGAGCCTTCGGGCACAGACTTAATGTCATCTACCTCAGAAAAGGCTGAATTGAAAAAATTCAGATATTCTGTCTTTTCAAGTAAATCTTCTAAATCAGCAACATCACCTTCCAGAGAAGAAAACTCATCGAAGAAAAGGATGTCCTTCTCTTTTATGATTTTCTGCATCACTAAATCTTCTAGACGCTTTTTTCCCTTCTGATCTGTAAATGAATCCAAAAGACACACAAGAATCAACTTCTGGCCACGTAGAAGTGATATAAATGACGTTACTTTATCTAAGCCGCCAACAGGAACAATAGTGATATCGTGTTTCAATCCTTCTTTACCGCCAGCTTCCAATAATGCCGACATCATTGTGAGATAAATCAAATCTGAAGGGCCTTCTACAAGTAGGTTTTTTTTATTGATGAAAAGGTTTTGAGCAATGTCATACCCCAGAGCCGCCTGTAATGGAAATAGAGTGTCAGGATCTTTCTGCTGAATAGCTTCACTGATTTCAGAGCCGTTTTTACCTTCGTAAATGGTTCTGACCCGTTCGAGTTTGCCTGAGGGAACCATGAACGGAGAATGTGTCGTATAGATAATCTGATATTCGGAGCAAAGATCTTCAATAAAATTCAGCAGGTCCGATTGAGCTGCCGCATGAAGGTTAAGTCCCGGCTCATCAAGCAGAAGAATATAGTCGTTGCTTTTATCTTCTTGAATACGACTAAACCAAACGATAAATGAAAAGAACCAATTGAACCCCTTGCTTCGATTAGACAAGGGAAGACTCATTTGATGCTTGTCGCTCCACACCCGAATGTTCAGATACTTATCCTGAGGATGAGGTTCTACCTGGAATTGAACCCTCAGCCCGGTATTGTTCTTCCAATATTCAAAAATGTGCTGGGTAATGTCACTTGAGGTTGATTCCAGTTCAGCCACAAAATTTTCGAAATTATTAGCAGAAACAAGCTCTCTCGTCTCAACTCCAGCCAGATCTAATAGCGCTTTTGCTGTTTTCTCACCTTCATTACGAGGCGGATTTGATGATAAATACTTGATGTCTATCCGGAATGGCAGCTCGTAATATTCATCAAAATACATGAATTTGGGAAGCCACCTTTTGAAATAGTTTTTCCAAATATGGGCATCTAACCAGTCTTTCCAATTGAGGTCAACGAACAGATTTTGTAGGGCTTGTAAAACAGCGATACTTTTCAAAGTAATTTCATCTTTCGTTTCTGTATCAGCACCAGAACTTTTCTCTTTCAAGTTCTCTAGTTTTTCCTGGATATTTTCTTTTGTTGGAATGGCATCAAATCTCAATGCTTTTAATTTTATACCATGTAGCTTACAAAAGTGATTTAAGCAGGCTTCAGTTTTAACCTCAGGCATCGAAACCGTTATATCATTATCGTATTTCGTTGTTATGGAAAGTTCTCGACTTGCAATAACGCCAGCACCCAATTCTTCCTCAATTGCCTTTATCTCAAGATCTTCAAGCACATAAGTTGCTTTAACAGCAGCATCAACCCTTCCGGATTTTTTGTATTTAACATGACCCTTTCTTGGATAGTCATGCGTAGCATTAAACTTAAATGACTCATCAGCAGAAAAGTAGTTAGTCTTCGCTAATGACTCTAAAGCTGCTGTTTTGCCAGACTCGTTTTTACCAACCAATATGGTTACATCTTGGTCAACGGCAAATGACTGAACGGTTTCAAACGACTTGTACTTTTCAATCTTTACGTTTGTAAGTTTCATAATTGCGACCCCATGTATTGATTAACGATTTCCGGTTTTACCCGCCACTTTCCCGTCAACATCTTCTGCATCAAACTGCGTTTCTGGATTTTGTACTTCTCCGCAATTTGTTTTAGCAAATTGATTTCTTTTGTTGCAGAGAATAATATGTTCGCTATTTGCTGCTGTGCTTTATCTGAAGGCCATGGTATGGTCAAGAGCTTCAGATCTTTAGAATAAACATGAGGCTGCGCCCCTCCTGATTGCAATGAAAAGATTTGAGATTGAATAGCCTTCAACGCAAAGTAAAGAAACGCTGTTGAACCATTGACTGCATAGAGAACATTACAGTCTGAGGCCCATATTGGATAATCATGAAACCAAACGTATCCAGCATAAGCACCAGAGGCACTCACTGTTACTGTATGGACATCATGAGTTGAAACATTCGTAAAATAAGCATATGACTGTCCACCCGCCACAACAGGAATATCACCTTCTGCAATTGCTTTTTTTGACAATACCTTTCCCTTTTCAACTATAATATCTTTTCCAAAAAGATCGTCTAACTTCACCTTTTTCCATTCCGCATCTTTCCGTGTATTCCGTGGTTCTGAGATCAATTCCCGTAGCAGTCGCTTAAACCGCCTCTCCTTCTCCTGAATCAGTCGTTTGGTTTTCTCGATAGCCTCATCCCAAGTGGCCAGCAAATCGGCAATGGCTTTTTGCTCAGGAAGCGGAGGAAGTGGAATAGTCAATCCTAAAAGTTTTTCTCTCGTGAGATGTGCAATACTCGTTTCCCCAACAAGCTTCAGAAGAAGCCTTTTTGAAGCGAGGTATTGCATGTAAAAATAAAAATATTCTGTAGAGCTTATTTCGTTTTTAGAACGAATACGATGCAAGGCTTTCTGATAGTATATTCCTGACCTATTAATCTTCCATACTGCGCAACGACCGATTTCTCCGCCCTCGCACACAAGCAAATCCCCATAGTGAAGCGTGTATTTTTTTTGCTCGCGCTCAGAAAAGGCCATGGAGTTCAATCGCTCTAAATCGAATTTTCCCCATCGAACATTAAAATTTGCCAAATATGGATGCTGTTCACCCTCTTTAGCTTTTTCATTTAACATTTTCCCCAATTGAACGTCAAAAAGATTGCCAACAAGTTCCTTAGCCCAACCTGAAGGTAAATGCTTTCTACCCTTCATTGCCGCCCCCCCTTATCCATCTTCTTCACCGCCCGATCCTCAACCAGTAACCGCATCTGCTGAATAGCTATCTGGTTCAGGCGTTGCAGTCTTTCCGGCTGAGTCAGCTCTTCCTGAATAAAATGCGCGTTCAGATTTTCCAGATTCGCCAGACAGACCAGTTGGGAGACGTTGGCAAAGTCGCGGATATTGCCTTTTTCATCCGGGTTTTCATCACGCCACTGCTTAGCGGTTTTACCGAAAAGCGCCATGTTCAGCAAATCCGCTTCGGAAGCATACACAAGATTGATCTGTTCCCTGCTCAGCTCTTGCGGAATCAGGTGTTCCCTGATGGCGTCGGTATGAATGCGGTAGTTGATTTTGGTGAGGTTGCGTCGGATATCCCACCCGAGTTGTTTAAGCTCTTCGTCTTTTAGACGCTGGAACTCTTTGATGAGATAGAGTTTGAAAACAGGACTAATCGCTGAGCAAAACTCAAAAGCAATATCCTTATGGGCATAAGTCCCTCCATACCTGCCACCTTTAACCTGAATTCCAATAGCGTTCGTTTTTTCAATCCATTTGCCGGGGCTCAAAACAAATGAGGTCAAACCGGCGTTCATTCTAAAGTGGTCGAATTCGACCACTTTAAAATTCGGGTTGTGCAACTGCTCCCAAGTTCCAATAAATTCGATGGTTCCTCTATTGCGAATCCAGTTTTTTATGATATCAGCCGCACGCGAATCACTTTCTTTGGTTTTTGCGATATCGGTCAGCGAGATATAGTCCATCTCGCCACTCTTAGAGACGGCAATATCCATTCCTTTGACATTAATTTTTAAATTGTTTTTCATAAACATGACCTCCTGACCACCTTGATTCTGACATGTCTAATTACGGCGAATTCGCTACAATTAGGTTTTAAAGCAGAGCAATTTCCCCAAATGGGAAGAATGGTTCGATTAATTTCAAGTAAGTTTATTTCCATTTGTGGCTACCTCTGAATCTGCTGAAGTTTTTCCGCCATCTGCTTTCGGACTTCCACCAGCTCTTTTTCCAGATTATCAATTTCCTCTTGCACCGCGTCGATATCAATCTCCTCTTCCTCTTCAAAAGTATCGACGTAGCGAGGAATATTGAGATTGAAGTCGTTCTCCTTTATCTCCGCAACATCAGCGACATGCGCATATTTTTCAACCTCAGTACGCTCTCTGTAGGTGCGCATAATTTTCGCGATCTGCTCATCGGAAAGGGTATTCTGGTTTTTCCCTGAAACAAACTCCCGGCTTGCATCAACGAACAAAACATCCCTGTTTTCACCTTTCGTGCTTTTCGTGTCTTTCGTGGTTCCTTCTCTGCTCCTGTCGAATACCAGAATCGCCACAGGGATGTTAGTGGTCTGAAACAGGTTGCCGGGCAGACCGATCACTGCATCGAGCAGATTTTCTTCGATCATTTTCTGTCTGATACGCCCCTCTGCAGCGCCTCTGAACAGAACACCATGCGGAACAACAACGGCAACCCGGCCCTCTTTTTCGAGGGCAATTTCCACCATATGACTGATAAAAGACCAGTCCCCCTTGCTCTTCGGAGGAACGCCGCGCCAGAAGCGGTTGTATTGATCGCTTTCGGCATTTTCAGCACCCCATTTATCTAATGAGAAGGGCGGATTGGCTACGACGCAATTGAATTTCATCAAGCGGTCATTTTCAACCAGCAACGGACTGTTCAGCGTATCGCACCACTCGATTCGCGCGCTGTCGAAACTGTGCAGAAACATGTTCATGCGACACAGTGCCCATGTGCTACCATTCGATTCCTGGCCGAACAGAGCGAAATTTCGATCACCCACTTCCTTCGCGGCCTTGATCAACAGACCGCCGGAACCACAGGCCGGATCACAGATGCGGTCACCCGGTCTGGGATCGGCCAGCTTTGCGACCAGTTCGCTGACCTTGAAAGGCGTAAAGAACTCCCCTGCTTTTTTGCCCGAATCGGAAGCGAATCGCTCGATAAGATAGATATAGGTGTTTCCGATCACATCCTCGGACACGAGGCTGGGCTTCATGTTGAGCTGTGGCTTGTGGAAATCTTCCAGCAGTTGTTTCAGACGGCGGTTACGGTCCTTGGTCTTGCCAAGGTTTGCTTCGCTATTGAAATCGATGTTCCGGAAAACACCTTCGAGCTTGGCCTTGTTACTGTCTTCAATATGATCGAGAACGATATTGATCAATTCACCGATGTTGGCGGCGGACCTGCGTTCATAGAGACTGTAATAGGTGGCGGGAAATTCATCCAGAACCGCCTCCTCGCCAGTTTCGTCATTCTTTTCGGTGAGTTTCACCACCGGGAGAACAAAACGTTCACGCTCGAGCTTGCGGCGGATACGAATATCATCATCGCCATACTGCTTCTGATATTCTTCGTAGTGGTCCTGCCATACATCAGAGATGTATTTCAGAAACAGCATCACGAGGATGTAGTCTTTGTACTGCGCCGGATCGACCACACCCCGAAAGGTGTCGCACGCCGACCACGCTGCGCTGTTGATGTCTTTCTGATCGATTTTTCCACTCATATTTTCACTTTTTTTAACCACGAAAGTCACGAACTTTTTTATCGCGCCAGCCGGGTGATTGAGGCCTTCGGATAGGCCCCAAAGTTAACGAGCAAACCAAGCTTCATGCCTGTCGCCTTCAAATAATTTATCACCTGCGCTTTATGCTCAGGCGCGATTTCCTTTACTGCTTTCAGTTCAAGAATGATTTCCCCGAAACAGACGACATCGGGCTTGTAGATTTGCTGCAAAGGCTCACCTTTATACATCAACCTGAGTGCCTTCTGAGCAATAAACGGAATCCTTCTGGTCTCCAACTCCTTTTCCAGACACTCCTGATAAACTGCCTCAAGAAAACCACAGCCCATCTCCCGGTACACATCAAAAATCGCGCCCTGAATCTTATAGCACTCATCCTTAAAAAGAATATTTTCGTGTGCTTCGTGCTTTTCGTGGTTCACTCCCCCCTCCCTGCTGCAGTCACATGCCGCATAAGTACCGCTGAAATATATTGCTCACGCTTTTCAGCCAGTTCGTGAAGCATTTGCTTTTCTCTCGCTGACAGCCCAGCCAGCTCGACGATGTGTTTCTGCCTTTCCAGACTCGGCAGGTAAACCTCAAGATCGTCTATTGCCTCTTTTCCTATCATTTTCTGAAACGTTCCTTTTGCCCTGCTGTCCAGAAACACCTGCGCTTCCCGCTGATTTAAATACCAGCTCAGATACTCCGACAAAACTTTGTCGGGATCATTGACCCTTATTCTCAACAACGGAGCAGCGACAACCGCCCTACCTACATCTTCAAGAAGTAGAGCAGAAGTAGTGACCAATCCGCGTGATCTGAAAACCAGGTCGCCTTTCCGCACAAAATGATGCTCTTTCATCCCACTCATATCGATCTTCGCCAAATCCGAACAATCAACTACATTGTCATCACGAAGATCCTTCATCTGGATAACCGCAACGTCACCCCCTTCAGACACCTCAAGGCGAGACCTGAAAGAGTAGCCCACCTGCACAGTCGCCAGCTCTTTTAAAAGTATTTTCATCGGCACACATTGCAATTCAAAAATATCGTTTCTACATATTGTAGTAAATTCTACGCAAACAACCAAGACGTCTACACAAAAATGACGTTCCTGCATTATTCTGCTTGTCCACGAAAAACAAAACACATATCCCCGAAGCATCGCTCCGGGAAAACGGGATTAATCAGGCGGGTATGGTGAAGAGGGGCGCTCTACTCCGTGAACGCCTCATCCCCGTCAATCACAGGCAGCCGGTCACATTCGTTCCATCCTTACGAGGCTATTTCGCAGAAGAGCAACGCCAAAATAGCCGATATTTTCTGCGTAAAATTAACTTATTAGCCCTATATTGGCGCCAGTAAGCTGCTCGACTGTTCCGGGCTTGTGGATCATCAGTCGTACCTGAGTAAGCGAACCAGGCTGTCGGCGCTTATACCCTCACTATTACCTCAAATCAAACTGGAGTTACTCTATGTCGTTCAAATTGCAGGACGAACTGATGCATGCCACTTCTCGTGATCAGGTGGCTGGTGTTTACTGGGCAAGCCGTGACATTGATCCCGCTTTTCTCGGGAATCACCATTTTTTCATTTTTATGTACAAGGATGAAGAGCAGGCAAAACGCGTGACCGGTCGTTGGGACGGATGGCATGTTCGATATCGCCGTGAAGTCAATGATGCCGGGCTTGCCGTATACTTTACCACTGTTGGAGTAGGGACAGACTCCAGTGATAACATCAAGTACAAATTCAATCCGGAGTCTGATATCTGGGCAATCAATGAAATCGCAAAAGAGAGTAATACGGATGCCCTCAGTCCGGACAAGGATCTACAGGCTGTTCGACTCTCTCCTGATGTATCATCCCACAACATTCCATCGTATGAAGATCTCATGAATGCTCTTCTTGGGCGGATTTTCAATTTCAACAAGAACAGGGAGATGGGAAACACTATCACGTATCATCTTTTTACTCAGAACTGTTCTGCCGGAGTCAATACAGTTCTTTCCACTCTCGGTTTTCCTGATGCATATCGTGAGCAGATGGGCGAATTCTCGGGAATTGACATGGCGGAGGAAAGCATTGTCGGGGCCGAACTTTACAGTATGGCATACGTTGGCAACAAGCATTCCCTGGAGTTGCATGCAACGGGATGTGAGTATGTCTCTCGCATGAGTTCATCCAACAAGGTGAACTTTACCTCAATATTCGATGCCCTTGACCGGGGCTACAATGGTTGCGCGTATTGCATGAAGCAGTTCGATACTGACAGACGGGAGGAGCCTCAGAAGTTATTCAAACTTCACCTTATCGGGCTTGCCTGTAATGAAACAGAGGACTGGTCAGGTGCAGACAGCGCCTATCTTCGGGTTAATGGTATCAGGGTCTGGGGGCCTGTCCGGATGAATAATGGCGATGCTAAAGTACTGACAGATGTTCCTCCGATAGAATTTACTGATGTAGCCCGGATCTCATTGTTTGACAAGGACTCAGGAACTTCGATTGTACATGAGAGTGTGTCGCTTGATGAAGACGATTCTCTGGGCAAAGTCTCTATTCCTGGAAGCCTTGCCGGCCAGGGAGAAAAATCCTGTGTATTTAATAACGATGGTGCACACTATCTGCTGATATACAAGGTGGTCGAGTATGATGTCAATACCGGTGAAGCTGTTCCCGGCACTACCTATCAGCTCTTCCTTGAATCCCTCAAGTGTCATGAGACCGAAGATTTTACCGGAGCTGACGAGACCTATATGCGTGCCAACAATGTGATCGTATGGGGGCCTAAATCAATGAATGACGGCAATACACGGGATCTCACCGGTCTGGATCCTCTCGGGTTTCAGGGGAGTGTGCGTCTGGATCTCTATGACAAGGATGGCGACATGCCTTCAGATGACGATGATCATCTCGGACATTTTCTGGTTACGCCCGCTGTCAACGGTCAGGGAACTCAATCCTATACCTTCGATGGTGACGGAGCCAGATATGTACTCAAATACCATGTTGGGGAGCAGTCGCCTGTCACAGAGCCTGCTGATTATCGTTTGAAGCTGATTTCCCTTACCTGCCATGAAACCGAGGATAGTACAGGGGCAGATGAAACCTATCTGCATGTAGACAGAGTGCTCAAATGGGGGCCTCGCTCAATGAACGATGGAAACACAAAAAGCCTTGCAGGTATCGAACCGATTCGTTTTCAGAATTCTGTCCGTCTTGACCTGTATGATCAGGACAGCGGGTCATGGTACGACTCTGATGATCATATCGATAAGGTGATTATTTCCACCGGAGACAGCGGACGGGGGACAAAGGAATGCAAGTTCAAGGGTGATGGCGCCAGCTATACCCTGAAGTATGAAGTCCTTTCCTGACACTCTTCCGCCTTTTCAGCACGATTGTCATCCAGGCAGTCGTGCTGTTGCTTCACGATCGCGTTATACCTTCCCCACCGGCGAGATGTACACCGTGAACTCTTCATCCCCGTCAACCCCGAGCAGCCGGTCGCACTCGGTCTGGTCGTAGGCGGCTATGGCGCAGGTTCCCGCGCCGAGGGCGGTGCACGCAAGATAGAGGTTCTGGCAGACATGACCAGCGTCGAGGGCGATGACCTTGTGGGCGGCGAGGCCGTATCTCCACTCCATGCGCTCCGGAATGGTCGTCCAGAAGAAGGTTGCGGCAGCACCGGCGACGAACCGCTGGTCCATACAGGCACGGGCGGCCTTGATTCCTATCAGCTCATCGACGAAGAGCTGCACCAGTTGATGCTCCAGCGGCAGGTAACGATAGAGACCGGCCTGCAACCCTTTCACATTCTGCGCAGCGATGTAGGTTTCAAACGAGTGGCGTGCCCCCGCGGAAGGCACCGTGCGCAGGGCGCACTCTTCGCTCAGAACGTGGCGAACTCCCTGGGTCGCCCAGAGCAGGGCAGACAGCTCTTCGAGGGTAAGAGCTTCGTCGCTGTAGAAACGCACGCTTTCGCGTTCCATGATTGCCTCGCCAACCGGAGCTCGACAGCAGTGCTGTAATGAACGAGGGCCTTCGGGCAGATCGATTCGGACCGCATCTTCAGGAGAGGGTTTCTGCAGTGAAGGAGCAGGAAGCCTGCGGCTCTGGGCAGTTTGCGTGAAATTGATTTCCTGACGAATGCTGTCTTTGAGAAAGTATCGGTACTCCTCCAGTTTTTCATGCGGTTTTCTGCCTGCTTGCATAGTGTCCCTCCCATTCTCATGCACGGCTCTCCAGAAGAGCACGAAGGTTTTCAAGGTTCTCGCGGAAGCGGGGAGTAAAGAAAAACGTAATCAGCGGATCAAGCACCCCGAGCACTCCTTCCGGTTTCATGGTAAAGCGGTAAGCCACCCTGGTACCGCCGGATTCAGCGGAAAACTCCACAGTCCCTTCATAAGGGATCATACTTTCCCTGCTCGCAAAGGTGTACGATTTTCCGGGATTGTGGCCGGAAACGATCCATTCCGTCCGCATAGGAAACCCCATGACACTGCGAACCTCGTAACCTGCCGTTCCTTCTCCGAGAGTTCCGTCTGTTGTAATTGCCGATTCAATGACATCTTCCTGCCACTTGCTGTCGTTGGATATATCGGTGAGGTATGCCTCAACCTCTGCAAGCGGACGCTTGATGAAAACCGAATGTTCTATCAGCATGATCTCTGCTCCTTTTTTCTCTCAACAGGCAAGCAAAGCCAATAATTCCTTACCCACGGCAACGGCAGTACTCCCCATGTTTTCATCCCGATGCCCATGTTGTATATTGATACCCTTCAGGAAACCGTAACTTTTGCTCTACAAGGCATTAACCGTTCATTTGAGCCTCTATCATGACCACACCAAAGAAAATCATGCTGCTTGGCAGCGGGGAATTGGGAAAAGAGTTTGTGATTGCCGCACAGCGTCTCGGCCAGCATGTCATCGCGGTCGACAGTTACAACGATGCACCTGCACAGCAGGTAGCCGATGAACGGGAGGTGATCGACATGCTCGACGGTGACGCGCTCGACAGGATTGTCACGAAACACCGGCCGGAGATCATCGTGCCTGAAATCGAGGCGATCCGCACCGAAAGGTTTTATGACTACGAAAAAGAGGGCATACAGGTGGTACCTTCCGCACGGGCCGCCAATTTCACCATGAACCGCAAAGCAATTCGCGATCTTGCGTCGAAAGAACTGGGTCTGAAAACAGCCGGCTACCGTTACGCGAGTTCACTTGAGGAACTGCGGTCCGCTGTAGAGGAAACAGGCCTGCCATCGGTGGTCAAGCCGCTGATGAGCTCTTCAGGAAAAGGGCAGTCGACAGTGAGAAACCGGGAAGACATTGAAAAAGCATGGAACTACTCGCAAAGCGGCAAGCGCGGAGACATCGCCGAAGTGATCGCTGAATCATTTGTAGCGTTCCATACCGAGATTACACTGCTGACCGTAACGCAGAAAAACGGCCCGACGCTCTTCTGCCCCCCTATCGGACACCGCCAGGAACGGGGCGACTACCAGGAAAGCTGGCAGCCGTGTCGTATCAGCGAAACTCATTTGCTGGAAGCTCAGGAAATGGCTGACAGGGTCACCCGTTCTCTGACAGGCGCGGGCATCTGGGGTGTCGAGTTTTTTCTCTCCGATGACGGACTGTATTTTTCCGAGCTTTCTCCCCGCCCGCACGACACCGGCATGGTCACCCTGGCCGGCACGCAGAACCTCTCGGAGTTCGAGCTGCACATCCGGGCAGTCCTCGGACTGCCGATACCGGAAATCGAACTGCTGCGCTCCGGCGCGAGCGCGGTCATCCTCGCCGACAGGAACGGCAGCAACCCGCATTTTACCGGCATCGAGGAAGCCCTCACCGAGCCCGGCACCGACATCCGCATCTTCGGCAAACCCTTCACCCGACCCTACCGCCGCATGGGCGTCGCCCTCGCATCAGCCAAAACAGATAGCGACATCAAAGCCGTCAAAGAAAAAGCGATAGCCAACGCCGCGAAAGTAAACGTAGTCTGCGAGGAATGAAGGGAAAAGGCAAAAGTAAAAAATCAAAAGCGCCACGCCCACATCCATGTAATAGATAGCTTTGGCAGTTCAACAGTTCAACAATCACTTATACTTGACGTTTGAAGCACGCGAGCGTCTCGATATGACTGGTATGCGGAAACATGTCTACCGGCTGAACCTCTTCCAAACGGTAATTGGCGGCGCAGATCTCCTTGCCGTCGCGTGCGAGGTTGGCCGGATTACAGCTGACATAGACGATGGTTTCGGGCTGAAGCCGCACCATGGTTTTCAGCGCCTTAGGGTGCATGCCCGCCCTCGGCGGGTCGGTGACGATCACCCTCGGAAAGCCAAACTCCTCGAGGGTGCCGAGAAGCGTATGAAAATCCTTAAGATCGACCCTGTAAAACGAAGCGTTGGCGATGCCGTTTCGTGATGCGTTTTCTGCCGCGTCAGAAAGAGAGCTCTCGACGATTTCAAGCCCTACAGCCTGTCGGCAGCGCTCGGCAAGATAGAGGGTAATGGTTCCTGTTCCGCAGTAAAGATCGTAGACCGTATCATCCTTCCTCAGCCCGGCCATCTGCATGATGCCGTCATAGAGGGCTTCCGCCTGTTTTGTGTTGGTCTGAAAAAACGAATTGGCGGATATGCGGAACTGCAGATCGCCAAGACGTTCCTGAATAACCCCTTCACCATGAACGACAAACTCTTTCTCTCCCACCGCAACGGTGTTTTTCCGTGTGGTGACATTGTTGACGATGGTCATCTTCTGACCCGGCATTGCCTCCAGAAGCCGGTCACGATATGCCTTCATCAGTGCGGAATCATACGAGGAAGTAACCAGATTGACCATCAGCTCATCCCTCTCCTCACTGTAGCGGAGCATGAGGTTTCTTAAAAATCCTGTATGCTCCCTTGCCGCATAGGGCGAAAGGCCCTCTTCTAACGCAAACGCCCTGGTTACTGTCAGCGCATTGTTCATGCTCTCTTTGGCAAGATAGCAGGCTTCTATTTCAAGCACTTTCTCGAAATTTCCGGGAGCATGAAAACCGAGTGCGAAATCCTTCGATTTTTCGAGGCGCTCCATCTTCAGCTCTTCCGGCATCAGGTACCGCTTGCTTGAACAGGAAAATTCCACCTTGTTCCGGTAATGCATGATGTCGGGAGCAGGCAGAACCGGCTTGACGGCAGTGTCCTGAAAGCCGCCGATATGCACCAGAGCATCATGCACTTTTTTCTGCTTGTAGCGAAGCTGGGCGTCATAGCCGACATGCATCCACTTACACCCTCCGCACACCCCGAAAACCGGACAGACCGGCTCGACACGGTCAGCAGATACTGCCAGCACCTTGTCGACGATTGCCTCAAGATAGGCGGGCCTGACTTTGGTTATGGTCGCCTCTACCCTGTCGCCTATTGCAAGCATACCCCGCACAAGAACGCCTGTACCGTTTTCCAGCCTCCCGAAACACTGATCCTTTTCAGCGATATCGGAAATCGTCAGTTCAATACGCTCTCCCTTGTTGTAGAACTCTCTTAGATTGTTTTCCATCACCTTTGCTTCCGTGCTGTTAATAGTGCCGCGCCGAATACACCGGCGCTGTCCCCCAGTTCCGGTCGCACGACCGGAATATCGAGGGATTCGTTGAACAGATGTTTTTCGATTTCTTTGCGGGCCGCAGGAGAGTACAGCGCCTCCACATTACCGACTCCTCCGCCTATGATAAGTATATCCGGATCAAGAATATTGATCACACCGGCAATCCCCCTGCCGAAACCGCTCAGCAGCCTCCAGATTGTTTCTCCTGCAAGAGGGTCGCTCTCTTCTGATTGAGCGATCTCCTGAAGGGATTTCCTCACTCCTCCCGACCGCCTGGCATAGTATCGTTCAAGGGCAGGACCGGAAAGCACCGTTT
>Ga0180433_10004372_pt1 | contig 19891 bp, 20 predicted proteins | sample SS_ome_8_FD_132980 | JGI IMG/M metagenome (GOLD analysis project Ga0180433, IMG submission 132980) | Hypersaline lake sediment archaeal communities from the Salton Sea, California, USA - SS_1_D_1 metaG | ecosystem: Environmental > Aquatic > Non-marine Saline and Alkaline > Hypersaline >... | reverse complement strand
GCGGAGACCCGACGCGACATTCATTGCCACAGGAGTGGCAACGCTACGAGGGCGGAGCGAAGCCGCTCTGGGAGCAGTGAGTGTAGTTCCGAACAGCGACAGAGCGGCAAACGAAGCAAAACCACGCCGGGAGTGGAAACCCGATCATCTTCGGGCGTGGAGACCCGACGCTATATTCGTTGCCACAGGAGTGGCAACGCTACGAGAGGAGGGCGGCGGTGAAGAGCTCCGGGTCAAAGGGTTCCAAGTCCTCGCAGGTCTCGCCGGTCCCTATATAGGCTATAGGTATCCTGAACTCCTTGGCGATGGATACCACTATTCCACCCTTGGCAGTGCCGTCCAGTTTGGCTATTACGATCCCGGTCACGCCGCAGGTCTCCGAAAAAACCCTGGCCTGGGATATCGCGTTCTGTCCGGTCGTGGCGTCCAGCACCAGCAGTATCTCATGGGGCGCTCCCTCTACGAGCTTCGAAGTCACCCGCCCTATCTTGGAGACCTCATCCATCAGGTTCTTCTTGGTCTGGAGTCTTCCCGCCGTATCTATTATGACTATATCCATGTCCCTCGCCTTCGCTGCTGCGCAAGCATCGTAGGCAACCGAGGCCGCATCCGCACCGAGCTTGTGCTTGACGATCTCCACACCGACCCGGTCGGCCCAGATTTCAAGCTGGTCTATCGCGGCAGCGCGGAAGGTATCCGCCGCGGCAAGGAGCACCTTCTTGCCCTCATGCTTGTAGCGATAGGCGAGCTTGGCTATGGTCGTGGTCTTACCGGTACCGTTCACCCCCACGACCATTATGACGTGAGGCCTGGTATTGAGGTGTAGGGAGCTCGAGGGAGCCGATGAGAGGATCTCCACGATCTCATCCCTGATGGCATCCTTGACGACATCCTCGGTTATGGCAACACCTGAGGATTCGACTTTCTCAACTATCTCCGAGGCGGCCTTAACCCCTATATCCGCGCCTACAAGGAGCTCGTCGATCTCTTCGAGTATGCGTTCGCGGTCCCGGCTGCCGCCCACGATACGGCTGAGGCCTTCGGAAAGAAGGTTCCTGCTTTTCTTGAGGCGGGACTTGAGTCCCATCAGTTTCGCCGAGAATGAGCTGCGTTTCACTTGCCGTTTCTACCCCACGGGCACGGCTTCAGGTTCTTCATCCCTGGCCCGTTCGAGCCGGACCGAAACCATTCGGGAAACACCCGGCTCCTCCATAGTCACACCGTACAGGCAGGAAGCCGCTTCCATCGTCTTCTTGTTATGGGTCACCATCAAGAACTGCGTCCGTTTCGAGAAGTCCTTTATGAGATCGATAAACCTGTTGACGTTCGCGTCGTCAAGCGGCGCGTCGACCTCATCCAGGAGACAGAACGGGCTAGGTCTTGTATAATAAACGGCAAACAGAAACGCAATGGCGGTTAGAGCTCTCTCACCGCCGGAAAGCAGGCCTATATTCTCAAGCTTCTTGCCGGAAGGCTGTGCAAATATGTCAACGGGCGATTCCAGGGGATCATGATCATACCTGAGAACAAGGTCGGCGTTCCCACCCTGGAATAGAGTGGCGAAATTGCGCCGGAAGTCCTTCCTCACCTTCTCGAAAGTGTCCGCGAACTCGCTCTTTGCCCTCCTGTTGATCTGAAGGATCGCCTCATCAAGACTCTCCCTCGCCTTCAGGAGATCGTCCCGCTGGGTCTTGAGAAAGTCGAACCGCTCCTTCTCCACATCGTATTCGTCAAGCGCTACAAGGTTGACCGGCCCGAGATTCTTGAGATGCCCCCTCAGTTTTGAAAGCTCTTCCTCGGGAGCTGCTCCCTGCTCGAGTCCTTCCGGATCGACTTTCGCTATGTCAATATCATATTCCTCGATCATTCGCTGTCTGAGGTTGTCGCTCTTTACGTCGAGAACGTTGGCTTCCGCCTGGAGATCCTGTTTGCTCGAAAGCACCTCTTCCTTTTCATGTGACGCCGACCTTATGGCCTTTCGCTTCTCCTCAATCTCAGACTCGACGCCATTCTTGCGGTCAGCGGCTTCTTTCCTCTTATCCTCGTATTCACCCAGGACAACAAGAAGCTTCTCCACTTCAGCCTTAAGGCCGCCCTCTTCAACTTTGAACTTCTCCAGGCTCTGCTCAAGGTCGTGGCGGGTCTCATGCAGGCGCGCTACCTCGCCCCTCAAGCCTTCTATTTCCTGTGAGAGCCTTCCCACGGTCTCCTCGAGGAATCCACCATTGGACTGGAGCTTCAAAATCCCATGGTTGGCCTCCTCAAGCTTTCTCTGAAGCTCATCCACCTGCTGCTCAAGTGAAGAATGCTCCTCCGCTACCTCAAAGAGACCAACCTGTTCCAATCCCGAGGTCTCGTGCTCCAGCCCGGAACGCTTGAGGTCCCTCTCCAGCGCCTCTACCGACCGGTTGAGCCGGGCGGTCTCATCCTGGAGCTCTTCGACAACCCTGTTCAGCGAATCACGCTCGGTGATCCTGCTCTCGAGCAGCTTCTCCTTCTCGGCTATCTCCCTGCCGGTTCGCAACAACTCGCTCTGCTTAGATTCACGGTCCTTTATGAGTTCGGAAAGGCTCCGCTTGAGTTCCTCCAAGGCTTTTTCCTGCTCGGACGCAAGCCGTTTCAGGGCCTGCGCCTCATCCGCCAGCCCGTCCACCTTCTCCCTGCGCCCTATGAAGACCCCTGATCCCTCATTATTACCACCAGACCGTACAACGCTGCCCCTCAGAACCGCATCGCCTTCAGGGGTAACATAGCTCAGATGACCGTTATCCCCGCCCGACAGCGCGAAGGCCCGGTCCAGGTCTTCGACCACGTAGACATCTCTCAAGAGATAATCCAGGAGGTCATGGTATCTGGGCTCGCATTCGATGAAGTCCATGATACGTCCGACCACCTCACCGGGGGCCTGGTGGGGGGAAGTATCCCGACCGGCGGGGATACCCTCGAGCATCACCAGGGTAGCCGCACCCTTCTTGCCCTCTTTGAGCATCCTCACCGAGTCCTCAGCAAGTTCGCGCCCTTCCACAACTACGTACTGGATGGCATCGGAAAGCGCTGCCACCACGGCAGGCTCGTAGCGGGCATCCGTACACCTTACGATGTCACCGACAACGCCATACACCCCTTCGCTCTTGCCCTCATTCATCAGGGCTCTCACCCCATGCTCATAGCCCTCATAGCGCTCAACCAGCTCCCGAAAGACATCGTACCTCGATGAAGCGCGTGCGACTTCCTCGCCCAGCCGTGCCCTCTCCTCCCTTATGCTCTCAAGTCTGGAGGTTATGTCATCTATCGCCCCCGACAGGTTCTGGAGACCGGAGGCTCGATTCGCTTCCTCACCTCTCAGCAGATCCCGGTCCTTTCGGAGTGTCTCTATCTCTTGATCCAGACGTTCCACTCTACTGGAGATATCCCCGAGTTTGCTCTTCGACTTCTCGATTAGCTCATTGAGGTGAACGCGCTTCGACCGCATCTCGCTTACGGCGGAGGCCGCGTCGATCGTAGCCTGCATGTTTTCCATCTGCTTCCGGGCGGAGAGCAAAGACCTTTCGCGCCGGGATCGCAGGTCGCGTTCCTTCTCCCCGTGCTCCTCACCGAGCGCTTCCCTCGACTTGGTAAGCGCCTCGAGATTCTCAGCATTGGTTCGTATCTCGCTTCGCTTGACCTCAAGGAGCCGCTCCTTCTCCTCAATCAGGGCCAGCTTCCGCTCCCTGAGCTCTGTGACCTCCCGAATCTTCTCGTCGATTGCACGCCTGCGCTCGAGTATCACTATTTTCTTGTTTTCGAGTTCCTGGATCTTATCCGCAGTGGTGCTAACATTCTGGCCTTGTGCGCGGATCTCCTTCTCGACTTCCAGCACGTCCAGTTTCATTGCCTCTATGGCAGCCTCGTCTACGGATATTCGCTTGGAGAATCCCGCCAGCCTGGTAGCGATCTCGGTAAGTTCCCGATCCACTTGGTGACGGCGTTTGGCCATTTCACTATACTCTTTGACCGACGTAGAGGTCTCAAGCTCCCGGATTCTGTTGACCAGCCTCTCATAGCGTCTCGCCTTGGCCGCCTGCCGGGACAGCGACCTCACCCTGCGTTCCACCTCGCTTATCAGATCCTCCACCCTCTCAAGATCCCTGCGGGTGAGCTCCAGCTTGTTCATGGTTTCCTTGCGGCGCACCTTGTACTTGCTGATACCCGCAGCCTCCTCTATTATCTTCCTCCGCTGACCGTCGTTGTCCTCCAGTATCCAGTCGATCATCTCCCTTTCCATGATCGAATAGGCGCGCCTGCCCATACCTGTCCCCAAGAAGAGGTTTACGATGTCCTTAAGTCGGGACGGAACCTTGTTTATGAAGAACTGGCTCTCTCCCGATCTAAAGACTCTGCGGGCAACAGTGACTTCGTTGTAGTCTACAGGCAGCACATCCTGAACGTCCGACAGCGTAAGGGCCACTTCCGCCATTCCCGTGGGTTTACGTACTTCCGTACCGGCGAATATTATGTCCTCAATCCTCGCCCCACGCAGAAGCCTGACATTCTCTTCCCCCAGCACCCAACGAATCGCATCGCATATGTTCGTCTTGCCGCACCCATTCGGACCAACAACAGCAGCAACTCCCGGTTCCAGCGTGACGACAGTCCTGTCCGCAAATGACTTGAACCCGGTCATCTCAATCCTGCTCACGTACACCTTGATCAGCTCCTCTCTACCGGCTAACCACCTCCTGCAAGCGCTGTAACAACCTGTCGGGCAAGAGTCTCGTCCTCACTGGGCTGGACGGTTCTCAGATCTATTATCACCTTGTCCTCGGCAATGCGAGCTATTATAGGGATATCAGCACCGCGAAGTCTAGCTGTAATTTCATCAGGCGAGTGTTTTTTCGAAGAGATCCTTATTACCGATGTCTTAAGCCGGGAGGAGGGAAGAGATCCACCTCCCGCCTGGGATTCATCGGTACCGGCTTCAACCTCAAGGGCGGGACCGGCAGCCTGGGTTATGGCCGAGGCTATGCGCCGGGCTCTGGGCTCGAGTTGCTCGACCTTACGCGAAATCGCTGTCAGGGCCGGCACCTTGTCGAAGACAGTGTCGGCTTCCAGGTAATGCCGGAGCGTCTCCTCAAGGGCCGCAAGTACCAACTTATCGACTCGTAGAGCCCTGGCGAGGGGGTTTTGCTTCATCTTGCCTATCAGGTCACTGCGGCCCAGAATAAGCCCCGCCTGAGGCCCGCCTAAGAGCTTGTCGCCGCTGAAGGCGACGACATCGACTCCGTCCCTCAAAGAGTCCTGGGGCATGGCCTCTCTGGCCACCCCCAGCCGGGAGAAGTCCACCAGAGCTCCGCTGCCCAGGTCTTCCATCATGACCAGCCCGTGCTCGTGCGCGAGTGATGCCATATCGCTCTGGGAGACCGACTCGACAAAACCGGTCATCTCGAAGTTCGACCAGTGGACCTTGAGAAGCACCGCGGTGGCCGGGCCGATGGCATTCCTGTAGTCCTCGATGCGCGTGCGGTTGGTGGTACCTACCTCAACCATGCGCGCCCCGCTCTTGTCCATGACCTCGGGGAGCCTGAATGATCCACCGATCTCGACCAGCTCACCTCGCGAGACTATGACCTCCTTGCCGTCAGCGAGCGTGTTGAGAGCAAGCAAAACAGCCCCTGCGTTGTTGTTGACAACGAATGCGTCTTCGCACCCGGTTATCGTCGAGATCAGCTTCTCGACGTGCCGGGTCCGTTTCGTCCGCTTTCCCGTCTCGAGGTCGAATTCAAGGGTGCAATAAGAGGTAGCCACCTCATAAAGTGCTTGCGCGGCTTCGGTAGATAGATTCGCCCGGCCCAAGTTAGTGTGAATAATGACCCCTGTAGCGTTTATGATTCGCCTTATCCCCCTGCGGGCACCCGCCTGGGCCCTGTCTTCTACCAGCACGACTATCTCCTCGAGCACAGGCTCCCGATTCCGCTTGCCGGATGAAATGCTTCTCCTGATCTCATCCAGAACCGCCCTGACCGCTTCCGCAACCGCCCATCTCGGCAGCGAATCCCCTAGAGCCCGCACGGGGGCTTGCTCAAGTACGTGTTCAACTGAAGGAATCTTACGCAAAAGATCCTGTTTAGTATCCACCAAATCCTCCAGTTTTGTGCCAAAATAACAAAACGGGCCAAATCCGTCAAGTTAATACATATCAATAAATTGTGTTGAATTTTTGTCCGCAAGTCTGATAATAAGTCTGTAACTCTTTGGTGCCTAAAGGAGAAGGATGCCGTGTTGACCATTCTGAGATCATCGATCCCCTATCTGCTCATCATCACCCTCATTGCCTGCGCACCCAGGCCCCGGCCTCCGCAGCCCTCTTTCTATGAACGGCTTGCCGAACCGCTGGATACGCTTGATGTCAGGTCGGTGGCAGGAAGGAAGATAGTGATAGATCCCGGGCACGGCGGTGTATTCAGGGGCGCCATAGGCCTTGAAGGTCTCGATGAGGCTGACGTCAACCTGGGAGTCGCTCTCTATCTTTGGGGGCTGCTTGATGAGGCGGGGGCCGAGGTCTATCTCACCCGCAAGACCGACCGGGATTTCGTGGATGGCGACAAAATGGCCTTGAGAAGGGACCTCCAAGCCCGGGTAGCAGTGACGGATAGTGTCGTCCCGGATGTCTTCATTTCGCTGCATCACAATGCCGACTTCGGCGGTGACAGAACCTTCAATGAGATCCAGGTTTACCACAAGATAGGTGATGATGGACCGTCGCTCGATATCGCAAGGATTGTGGCCCGCCATCTTCGCGGGAACATAGGAGAAACCAAGACAAGGGTCCTGCCCGGCAACTACTATGTTCTTCGTAACTCAAAGGTGCCTTCCATTCTCTGTGAGCCTTCCTACATTTCGAACCCCCATGTTGAATCCAAGCTGAAGCTTTGGGACAAGCAAAGGCTCGAGGCCGAAGTGTATTTCCTCGCATTGGTCGATTACTTCGCGAGGGGCATCCCGGAAATCGAAAGCCTGACCCCCGAGGGGCCCCTCTCAAACGCCAGGCCGAGAATAGAGGTTGTCTTCGAGCAAAAAGCGATTATCGATCTCGCCTCGGTGACACTCCACCTCGACGGTACCAGGCTCAGGCCTTCCAAGGTCGGCCCGAATAGATTCGCAGCTTTTCCTTCGCAACCCCTAAGGGGAGGGCCTCATGTGGTGAGAGCCTCTGGAAGGGCCGTCGGGGGCAACTCGACACGTGAAGCAGAGACTGTGTTCAATGTCGATATCGGGCCTCATGTCTTGACGCTTCACTCGCTGCCCGCCACAGCAGCACCCCCCTTCCCTCAAAGGATTACAGCCGTTGTGCTGGACCGGAACGCGAACCCGGTAAAGGACGGGACCGAGGTTGAGTTCCGGTGGAATGGCGGGACCCTGCTCGTGAAAACCCTTGACGGTCAGGCTTCCGTCTTCGTCGGACGGGAGTTGCCTTTCGGGGTGAAGAGCGTTGCGGGAGTCTCCGGCGAAATCTCCGGCCGGCTGGACCTGGGAGTCTCACTAGGTCCCTCCTATATTTCGGGATTCGTGTTCGATAACGCGGAGACGCCGTTGGAAGGCGCAACCGTGACAGCCCCTGAAGCCGGGCTTTCCGCGGTAACCGATGGATACGGCTTCTTCGCGCTTGCCGGTGAAGTTCCGGCGCGATCGATCCGGGTGTCGAAGCCGGGCTATAGGCAGGTTTCCACCGGGGTCAATTCCAACTCGTACCCGACCGTTCGCCTGGCGAGATTCTACCCGGCACTGGACACCGGGCTAAGAGTAGCCATCGACCCCCAGGGAGGTGGAAGTGAAACCGGATGGGTTGGGCCGACCGGCATAGCAGCTTCCGACCTCAATCTCGAAGTCGCCGAAAGGCTGGCAACCCTCTTGACATCCGCCGGCGTGGAGACCCATCTGACGAGAGACACCGATCGTGAAGTCGGAGGCGCCGAGCGTGTGATGACCTGCGAGAACAACCACTCGGCGCTTCTCTTGTCCATAGTACATCAATCGGGAGATCTGAAGCAGCTGGTGATAGAGCACTTCCCCGAAAGCCGCGGCGGGACGGCTCTTTCCGAATACATAGCGGATGAGATGAAGGATGGGCTTGCTTACGATCCCCTTATCGCCGAGACCGCGGAGTACATTATTCAGCAAACAAGCTGTCCGGCGGTGAAGGTATCGTTTCCGGCAGGGACGAGCGCAGAGGACGAGGTCTCCCTCTCGGAGACTTTCAACATATGGCGGAGGGCCTACCCCCTTCATCTGGCCATACTCAGATACCTCGGCGTTGAGAAACAGAAGACCTTCGAGGTTTCAGGCCGCGTTACTTCAGGCGAGAAACCCCTCGGCCGGGCCGTGGTTACCATCGACGGCAGCCTCGAAGTCCTCACCGACGCCCGCGGGCGTTTCACGGCGAGATTGCTTGAAACCGGCGAGCATGTCGCGGAGGCCTTCTCCGGCGCCGCGAGATCGGACCCCGTATACTTCGACTCCACTACCGGCACCATAACCCTCGAACTGTAGCGTCGGGGTTCCATCCCCGACGATATACACACGCTTGCAACCCGCCGAAACGTCGGGCACAGAGACCCGACGCTACGCCCCCCAGCCCGGGCGTAGCGTTGCCACTCCCGTGGCAACGAACAAACCAGACCGTCGTCACAGGAGTGACGACGCTACGAGGGCACGAGCTTATAACAGATCCAGGATACCTAAGTAGGCTGGTCAACAACGCTCAGATGCAAGGCATGCGAAGGCTTAAGGAGTGAGGCCTACAATTCCGTAAGCCGCAACGCGCACCACCTCATGCAGGCCGGGCGTAGCGTTGCCACTCCCGTGGCAACGAACAAACCAGGTGGGTGCCTATGGCCGGGCTAGAGGTTCAATCGGAGGTATTCCTGCGCAAACGCCGCATACTCCTTCGCCGACTCCAATATCGCCGCTATCTCCTCATCGGAAAGATCGCGCTTGAACCTGGCCGGCACTCCCAGGTAGAGAGTTCCCGGCGGTACGACTTCACCCTGCTTGACAACAGAACCGGCTCCTACCATTGCGTCCGGGCCTACTTCAGCACCATCGAGAACGACGCTACCCATACCTATGAGGCAGCGGTCTTTGATAGTGCAGCCATGCAGGATGCAACCATGCCCGATAGTCACATCATCGCCTATGGACAGCGGATGTAAATCGTAGGTGACGTGCAGTACACTGTTGTCCTGGATATTGGTTCTCTTCCCGACCTTAATCCAGTTGACGTCGCCGCGCGCCGAAACATTGGGCCAGATACTGGATAGGTCATCTATGTCGATTCTCCCCACTATCGCCGCAGTAGGCGCAACATAGACGTCTTTGCCTTTCTGAGGTTCCCGGCGGATGTTCGCCTGCCAGTCGACCATGGTGTGCTCCTAGGATGGGAACTTCCCGAAATCCTCAGGGTCCAGATCATCAAGATACCGCCTCAACGCCTCAGCACGCTCATCATCGGACATCTCAGCCGTATCCGGCTGCTCCCTGAGGAGCTCCTCGGCGATGAAGATGGGTGATTTTGCCCTGAGTGCCAGGGCAATCGAGTCGCTGGGCCTGGCGTCTATTCCTACGATTTCATCGTCCTTGTCAATAAATATCTTGGCGTAGAATGTGTTGTTCTTGAGGTCATCTATACAGACCTTTCGTATGCTGGCACCCAAACCCTCGACTATCGTCTTCATCAGGTCATGCGTGAGCGGTCGCTGGAAGCTCTGCCCGGCAAGCTCCATGGCTATCGCCCTGGCCTCGGCCCTTCCTATCCAGATGGGCAGTATCCTTGTCCCGCTCATCTCCTGAAGTATGACGACCGGCGTATCCGTCCGGTCATCGAGGGCCAGTTTCCAGACTTTCATCTCAACCACGAGGGTGTCCTCTCACCTGGCTCTGAAATCCTATTCCGGCGCGAATTCCGGCTGTGCGCCGGAACGCATGTTCTCCAACATCCAATTGGCGTCGTCGCTCAGATCATTGTCCGGGTACTTTGCGAGGAACTCCCTGAACTCCTTCTCGGCGGCGTCATAATCAGTTAGGTCCTCTGCCAGAGTAAATCCGATCATGAACTTGGCCTCGTAAGCCCGGTCGTTTGCCGGGTAGGTCTCGATGAACTCCTTATAGTACTCTATTTTCTTACGGGGGTCGGATTCCTCACTCGCCATTGCGAATAGCTCTTCAGGCGTCCGAGCCCGCTCCTCTGATTCCGAAAGGTAAACCACATTGTAATCGGACTTGAGCTCCTCGAGTATGCGGTCGCGTACCCCCTGCTGCCTCGTATTGGTAAGTACTTTGGATATCTCAGCTTTCACTTCTTCATAGGGCCTGACGGTCTCCGGACTGCGTTCATCTACTCTGACCAGGTGATAGCCCATATCGGTCTTGATTGGCTCGCTAACCTCACCGACCTCCAGAGAAAATATCGCTTCCTTGAGCTCCGGGACGTTACCCAAACCCCCTATCGGCGCCTCCCGCTCAATCCGGCCGGGAAACACACCCTTCCTTCGCTTGGTCTGCTCGTCGAGTGAGTACTCCTCAGCCAGTTCGCCGAAATCCGCACCTGATTCAAGCCGGCTCTTGAGCTCGATTGCCTGCTTTCTCGTATCCACCAGGATGTGCCTGGCGCGAGCATACTCGGGTGTCGAGTAGTCTCTGATATGGGACTCGTAGTAGGCGACTACCTCGGAATCCGGCGGGGTGGCCTCGGCCTGGATCACTCTCTCGTAGAAGAGCCTGACAAGCATGTCCCGCTCTCTCTGCTTCATCTCATCCTTGAATTCCTCGGTGTCATCAAATCCTCTCTTACGAGCCTCCCTGACTATGACCTCTTCCTCCACCAACGCCTCCACAAACCGCTGTCTACCTTCGGGCGTGGCAAGCTGCTGTTTCATGAAGGGGGGCATCTTCTCAAGCCTGTCCTGCAGGGTCTGCTCGGTTATTACATAGCCACCTACCTTCGCCAGCCCTTGCCCCTGTTCCTCCTGCGCGCAGCTCAGGCATAGCATGAGTATTATCCCTGTGATGATCCATATCGCAGTGCTCTTACTCAAGGAACACCCTCCTTGCTTCAACCGGATTTCTTGACCACCCAGACCTTAACCTTGGCTTCAACCTCATGGTGCAATCTTATGGGTATCGTGTAAACCCCAAGAGCCTTGAGCGGCTCATCCAGAAGAATCTTCCTCTTGTCTATGTCGTAACCCTGGGCTACAAGCAGTTCTGCTATATCTGCGCTGGTTACGGCTCCAAAAACCCGGTCATCTTCGCCTGCCTGGACCTCAGCCGTACAGGAGACCTTGTTGAGATCCTTGGCCAGCTCCTCGGCCTCGCGGTGCAGCTTGGTCTCCCGGGCTTCTCTTCTCCTGTCCTCTTCCTTCATCATCTTGACACCGGCGGGCGTTGCCGGGAGCGCTAGCTTCCTCGGGAGAAGATAGTTCCGGGCATATCCGTTCTTCACAGAAACCCTTTCACCCCTGTTACCCAGGTCGGTGATGTCCTCCAGAAGTATAACATCCATAGAGACGTCTCCGTTCTACTTATACTGGTCCGAAGCAAAAGGAAGCAGGCCCACATGTCTCGCCCGCTTGATCGCTCTGGTGAGCTGTCGCTGATGTTTCGCGCAGGTCCCGGATATTCTCCGGGGCACAATCTTACCCCTGTCGGTTACATACCTGGACAGCTTCCTCTCGTCCTTGTAGTCTATGATGTCCTCACCATCTACACAGAAACGGCAGAACTTTCTGCGCCTTCTGTCATCTCTTACCATAACCTCAGTACCTCCCGGTATTGCTGACTAAAATGGCACTTCATCCTCGGAGTCCAGACCCGAGTTTCCTCCGTCGGATTCCACGAACTCCTCCTCGGAGACATCCGGCTTGGCGATCCGGTCAAGGAACTGGACTGTCTGAGCTCTTATCTCAAGAATGCTCCTTTTCTGTCCGTCCTCTGTTTCCCAGCTGCGGCTGTTAAGATTGCCTTCCACGTATACAGCACTGCCTTTTTTGAGATATTCGTTTACAAGCACGCCCAGCTTGGTCCAGGCAACAACATTTACGAACGTCACCGCCTGTTTCCATTCACCATCCTGACCCTTGTAGTTCCTGCTCGAAGCAACCGAGAAGGATGCCACAGCGGTGCCGCTCGGGGTATAACGCAGTTCAGGATCCCTGGTCAGCCTCCCCGTCAACATCACCTTGTTTATGCTTGCCAGCTTAACATCAGCCATCTCAACCCCCCTATCAATTCGAATGAGGACCCTGCCTAAGCGGTAACCTCATCCTGATCCGCAACCCCTGACTTCTTCTGGACAGCATGGACGATGATATACCTCAGCACCCTCTCGTTGAGTTTGTAACCTCTCTCCAATTCACTCAATGAAGAGGGGTCCAGCTTGAAGGAAATCATCGTGTAATAGCCTTCCCTATTGCCCTCGATCTCATAGGCCAGCTTCCGCTTACCGCCCGGCTCAGTCCCGATCACCTCCCCCTCCAAACCGCCTATGAGACTCTCCACCTTGTTCACTTCTTCTTTGACCTGCGTTTCATCCAGTGTGGGGTCCAGAATGAAAATGGTCTCGTACTCGCGCATTCTATCTCCCTTCACCTGCCGAACTTCACCAGCACTATGTCGCCATCGCTCACCATGTAGTTCTTGCCTTCGGTCCGGACAAGCCCTTTCTCCCTTGCTTCACTCATACCGCCACAGGCAATGAATTCCTCAAAAGAGATCACCTCGGCGCAGATGAACTTATCCCGCATGTCGGAGTGTATCTTGCCGGCCGCATCCCTGACTTCCGTACCCCGCCTTACCGTCCACCCCCGTGTTTCCTCTCCTTTTATCGTAAGGAATGTTATCACTTGGAGCAGATCATAGCAAGCTCTTACGAACCTTTTGAGCGCACTCTCATCGAAACCCATTTCACAGAGGAGCGCCCTCCCTTCCTCGGGATCCAGCTCCATGATTTCGGCCTCAAGCTTGGCCGATATAGGTATTGCTATGGACCCCCTGGCCTCAGCCTGGCTTCGCACAGCCTCCAAGCAGGCTACACTCCTCTGAGAGCAAGGATCGTCACCGATGTTGGCCACGTAAATCACAGGCTTTGCCGAGAGCAGCTGAATCTCGTTCAGGACGGCCTCCAGCTCCCCATCCAGATCGTCAGGGATCTCGAACCGGCGTCCCCGGTCCAGGGTGTCCCTTATCTCGGTAAGAAAGGCCGTTTCCTTGCGCGCGTGTTGGTCTCCGCTTTTGGCGACCTTGGCGAGTTTTTCCAGCCGCCGGTCCAGAACCTGAATGTCGGACAAGAAGAGCTCGGTCTCGACTATTCCGAGGTCCCTCACCGGATCGATCTGCCCCTCGACATGGACCACGCTCTTGTCTTCGAAACACCTGATCACATGCGCTATGGCGTCCACGCTTCGGATGTGGGAGAGGAAAAGGTTTCCAAGTCCCTCTCCTTTGTGCGCGCCTCTAGCAAGACCTGCAATATCGACAAACCTGAGCACCGGTTGGGTCACCCGCTCAGGCTTGACCACGGACGCCAGGGCGGCCAGCCGCTCGTCGGTCACCTCCACCACAGCCACATTCGGATCTATCGTACAATAGGGATAGTTGCTGGCAGCCGCTTCGGCCCGGGCGAGAGCGTTGAACAAAGTGGACTTGCCCACATTTGGTAACCCGACAATGCCCACCTCCATCAGGCATCCACCCTTCTGTTGTAGGTATTCATCGCCCGCGCCAGGCCCGAGGTCGCAATTTCAATCAGGGCGTCCGACGCCTCGTCCTTCAGCCGCCGAACGGGGGCTTCTTCGTCGTCCGTAAATCGGGACAGCACAAAATCCGCCGGATCGGCATCAGGCGGCACAGGACCGACACCGAGCCGGAGCCTTGGAAATTCCGAGGATTCCAGCTGGTATATGATCGAGCCCAAGCCGTTGTGTCCCCCGTCACTCCCCTTCTTCCTGATTCTAACGGCACCGAGGGGCAAGTTGAAATCATCACAGACCGCTACCAAGCATTCTCGGTCTGCTTTGAAGAAGTCCAGTGCCTCCGCCGCACTGACCCCGTTCAGGTTCACATAAGTCGTGGGTACAACCAGGGCCAGGTCCCTGGCGGGATCGCGGGCATAGACAAACTCGCCTTGTCCGGGCCGGAGCGAGAGACCCATCCTGCGAATTAGACCGGTGACTACCTCTTTGCCTATATTGTGCCTGGTATGATCGTAGCGATCACCCGGATTACCGAGACCGAAGGCGACCACCAAACCCTACTTCTCCGCCTTGGCCTCAGGTTCCTCGGGCTTCTTCTCGGCTCCCGCCTCTACGCCTTCCTCGGCGGGCTTTTCTTCCTCACCTTCCTCAGCCTCTACGGCCTCCGCAGGCTTGGGTTCCTCAATCACGCTGGGGGCGACTATGGTAACCACGGTCTCATCGGGTTCGCTCAGTATCTTAGCCTTCTCCACGCGCAGGTCCTTCACCTGGAGCGAATCTCCGACATCGAGTTCGGTTACGTCTAACGCAATAGCGTCCGGGATATTGGCAGGAAGACATTCGACCTCGATCTCTCTGTGAATGACCTCCAGAATTCCGCCCCGTGTCTTTACGCCGACAGCTTCTCCCTTGATCTCCACAGGCACCCAGACGACGATCTCTTTGGTCATAGATATGTGCTGGAAGTCCACATGGAGGATGTCTCTTCTGACAGGGTGGTACTGGATCTCTTTTATGATCGCTATGCACTCACCACTGTCATTCCCCTCGATCTTTAGATTAAGCACGACGTTCTCTCGAGCCGTGGTGTGGATTACGGAATAGAACTGTTTCGCATCCACCGAGAGGATCCGGACCTCTTCTCCCTCGCCGTACAGCACCGCAGGAAAGAAGCCGTCCCTTCTTATCCTCTTGGCACCACCGGTACCGGTCTTATCCCTCGCCTCGACCTTCAATTCGACTGTAGCCATGTTGTTCTCCCGCTCCTCAGTAGAAAAGTGAGCTCACCGATTCACCGTTATGGATACGTCTCATCGCCTCACCGAGAAGCTTTGCTACGGAAAGCACCTTGAGCTTCCCCGCCGGCTCCTTCCCCTCCAGGGGGATGGTATTGGTGACCACAAACTCCTTTATAGGTGAATCGTGAATCTTGCGGAGTGCGTCACCCGAGAACACCCCGTGGGTACACCCTACATATATGTCTTTGGCCCCCTCTTTCTCCAGGGCCTTTGTTGCATTCACTATCGTTCCCCCGGTATCTATCATATCATCGAAGAGAATAACGTTCCTCCCCTTGACCTCTCCTATCACATTCATAACCTCCGCCACGTTCGGCATTGGGCGCCTCTTATCTATCAGGGCAAAGGGGGCTTCAAACCTTTTAGCCAGAGCCCTTGCCATTCTGACGCTGCCGATGTCAGGCGCCACTATGGTGAGGTTCTCCAAACCCACTTCCATGAAATACTCAATCAGAACCGGAGATGCAAACAGATGATCCAGGGGTATGTCAAAGAAGCCCTGTATCTGGCCGGCGTGAAGGTCCATTGTCAGAACCCTGTTCGCTCCGGCCATGGTAATCAGATTAGCCACCAGTTTCGCGGTGATCGGGACCCTCGGTTGGTCTTTGCGATCCTGCCGGGCATAGCCGTAATACGGGATAACAGCGGTGATCCTGGCCGCCGAAGCTCTGCAGGCGGCATCGGTCATTATCAGGAGCTCGAGCAGGTTTTCCGCCGGTGGAAAGGTCGACTGCACTATGAACACGTCGACGCCCCTGATGTTCTCATTGAACTTGACGAAAAGCTCCCCATCGGAGAACTGCCTGATGTCGCAGGCACCGAGCTCGGTGCCGAGGAAATCCGCGATCTGAACAGCCAGACCCCTGTTTGACCTGCCGGCGAAGATCCTCATCTCAGCCTCTTTCCTTTTCTTAGAAAACTCTTGGTTGCCAGTTGGCTGGGGCGGGAGGATTCGAACCTCCGATGCAGGGTCCAAAGCCCTGTGTCTTACCACTTGACGACGCCCCACCGCAGTCAGTAAACCGATCCATAGCTTCAGGTTTCTTCGCAGACCTTCGCGAACTCATCATAGACGGCCTGTTCGATCAAGTCTCTGATCCCGGGCAGCGTGGGGAAAGCCAGGTCCCTGAACTTGCCTGTCTTCTTCCTGACGTTAGGCATTTGAACGAAGCGTCTTTGCTTCCCCATTATCAGCTTGATTCCGTTGATCACGAGACATTCATCAAGCACCATACTCGCGAAACCCCGGAGCTTGAGCTCGTCATAAGGTTTCACACGAACACTGGTTATCAAAAGTTGCCCGCAATCGGAACCAATCTGAACGGGGAGTCCCGGATCGAAACGTTTGCCGGACATCTGTTGATCATAGCCGTCGAAGATGAGTTCCTCCAATACCTGTCTTGCCTGAGCTGTTATCGGGTGATAGACCTCGAACACCCTTCCTGTCCCGGTCTGACGGGTGGGCATGGCCACGTAGCGCCTACTGCTTCCCTGTACCAGCCGCATCGCGCGCAGTACGAAGCAGTCACAGAGCGTGACGCTCGCAACGGCCAGCAGGTTTTGCTTGTTGACTGGCGTGACCTTGACTGCAGTGATAAACATCGCACCCTCCAACCCTCTTTGCTGAACCCAGCAACCCATCACCCCGTACAGCCATTGCATGGTTCTACCAGTATGCCGTCACGCCTTTATCCGTCAATGCACTCAGAATCGCAACATGGCCCTTATCCAGGAACCGGCCTTTACAGGCCTCAGCATCACCTACCTTCCCGAAAAATCCGTACACCACGGGACCGGAACCCGACATCAGGGCGCCCCCGGCCCCCCACTCGATCAAGCTCTTTTTTATGCCTCTTACCATAGGGTGTTCTTCAAAGACGAGGCTCTCGAAATCGTTCTCCAGGAGGGAGAGAAGAGAGGCTAAGTCCCCTCCAGCAAGAGCGCTCGCTACCATAGTAAGTCCGCCTCTACCCCTTGTCAACACCATTTTATGCGCGCGATACGCCCAGGCGCTACTGATCGACAAAGACGGCACAACCAGTACAAGCGGCGCGGCCGGCAAAGAGGGAAACCTCTCCAACAGTTCACCCCGCCCGCGTCCTATTGCGCAACCGCCTCGCACCAGGAATGGGACGTCCGATCCCACCCGAGCGCCTATGCGTTCCAGGTCCGAAAGAGAAAGACCGAGTTCAAAGAGCTCATTCGCGCCCACAAGCACCCCAGCTGCATCCGCGCTCCCACCGCCCAGACCCGCGCCGACGGGAATACGTTTCTCGATTTCGATCTTAAGACCCACATTTTTAGCCCCAAGGATTTTCCGTGCCGCTACCAAGGCCGTGTTGCTTTCGTCCACCGGGACGCCGGGGCTATCGCATGACACGGATATGCCGGACCGTGCCTTGGTTAGGGTCAATGTGTCGTGGAGCGAGATGGAATGGAATACGGTTTCTATGTTGTGGTAGCCGTCTTCCCGCCTTTCCAGGATCCTGAGGAAGAGATTGATTTTGGCATTGCAATCTAAGCGTATGGAATCCAACGCCATCCTCCGGAAGACTTTTCAGGAAAGGTAGAGGACGAGACCGGCCACGCATACCCAGAGCACTATGTCCAACACCAGCGGTGCATCCGAAACCAGGATTTCAGAGGGGCTTCCACCCTCGTTCTTCATGATCACCAGATACATGTATCTGAAGAGCCCGAATACTACGAAGGGAATGGTATATATCAGGTTGCCGGTGTTGAACTTCTCCACCGTTCCGGGCCAGATCGTATAGATCGCGTAGGTAATTACCGTCGCGGCCGTTACCACGGCGATCATGGCATCCAAAAACTCCTTGGAGTAGTCTTCCAGACTCTTTCGATGAAGCCCGGCTTTGTGAGCCAGGACACCAAGCTCGTTTCTCCTTTTGCTGAAGCCCAGGAATAGGGCCAGAAAGAGAGTGCAAACCAGTAACCAAGGCGATATCACAACACCCGAATCCGTATCCTTCAGGACCTCGACGCCTGCTATCGCCCTTAGCACGAAGCCGATGGAGATAATCAAGACATCAAGCACGACCATATGCTTAAGACCGAGAGAATAAAGTATCATCGAGCCTGTGTATGCCAGACACACCCAGAAGAACGACATGTCCGTTCGGACGGCGATTAGGAGGCCGCCGGCCGTAACCATGACACCGAAGAGAAGGGCTCCCCTCCTCGATATCTTCCCGCTGGCTACCGGCCTGTTCCGCTTGACCGGGTGCGCGCGGTCCTGCTGGTAGTCCACTAGGTCGTTGAATATATATATGCCGCCGGAGAGCAGGCAGAACACCCCAAGGGCCAGTAGAGAGAGAAGTGCCATATCAGCATGGAAAAGATTGCGCGAGAAGATCAGAGGGGCAAGTACTATGAGATTCTTGATCCACTGCCTAGGCCTCAGACCGCTTATGTAGAGGGCCGCTTTACCCATTACCGCTGTTCCTCAGGATATCGCTTATCTTAGTTACCAGCAGATCTATGGCCACCGCATTGTGTCCGCCTTCCGGGATGATGATATCCGCATATCTTTTCGAAGGCTCGACAAACTGGAGGTGCATAGGCCGCACCGTCCGGATGTATTGCTCAATAACAGAATCGGCACTTCTCTTGCGCTCCTTCATGTCACGCAGCAAACGCCTGATGAATCTCTCATCGGAGTCGGCATCGATGTAGATCTTTATGTCCATCAAAGATCTCAGAATCTCGTCCTCAAGCACAAGAATCCCTTCCATCAATATGATCTCGGCCGGTTTCACCGTCCTGGTCTCGGCAAGCCTCGTATGGCTGGAATAGTCATACACCGGCATCTCTATAGGCTCTCGCCGCACGAGGCGTGTTAGATGCTCGGCGAGCAGCGTATTCTCAAACGCCGAGGGATGATCGTAATTGACCTTCTCCCTCTCTTTCAGGCTCATACCACCCCTGTCACGGTAATAGGAGTCGTGATGAATAATAATCACACTCTCCTCGTGAAACCGTGACTTCACGATGGTGGCAACCGTCGTCTTGCCCGACCCCGTACCCCCGGCGATCCCTATCAATACAGGCCGATTCAAGCTCAAGACCTCACCAGCAGAAACACGCCTACGCAAACCAGAAGCGTGCCGGCTATACTCATTGTTGTTACGGGTTCATCAAAAAGGTACTTGGACAGGATAACAACCAGAATGTACCCGATGCTTATAAGCGGATAGGCCAGGCTCAGGTCCACACGCGTGAGTATGACCAGCCAGCTGGCGGCGCTCACCACATAACAAAGAAACCCGAGTATCACGAACTTGTTCCCGGCAGCACCCTGGAGAAACGTCACTATCGATCTAACGCTCAGCGAATTGGCAATACCCGAGGTTCCCAGGTCGGAAACGGCCATCACCCCGTGCTTTAGCGAAAGCTGCCCCAGGACGCCGAGCACCACACTGAAAAGTATCAGAAGGAAGTTCTTCATATCATGTCTCCGTTGAATATATTCCCTGTCAGGCCGCCAACCGGCCTGGATGATTCTATTTCCCCCACCCCCCCGTGTCAAGCGGTGTCAGGCTTGCATGTTTGCATCTCCGGGACCGGAGATGCAAACATGCAAGCCTGACACCTATCCGTAGAGGTGGGATTCGGCGTATTCGCAGATCAGATGGCCGACGGCTATGTGTACCTCCTGGATACGAGGCACATCTTCACTCGGTACCACTATGGCTATGTCGCTGGCAGGCGCGAGGTTGCCGCCCCCCCGTCCGGTTAGTCCGATGACCGTTATTCCCATTCGCCTGGCCGACTCCACCCCCTCCAGTACGTTGGGCGAGTTGCCGCTGGTGCTTATGGCCACCAGTGTGTCTCCCTTCCGCCCGAGAGATT
>Ga0180433_10004371_pt1 | contig 19894 bp, 13 predicted proteins | sample SS_ome_8_FD_132980 | JGI IMG/M metagenome (GOLD analysis project Ga0180433, IMG submission 132980) | Hypersaline lake sediment archaeal communities from the Salton Sea, California, USA - SS_1_D_1 metaG | ecosystem: Environmental > Aquatic > Non-marine Saline and Alkaline > Hypersaline >... | reverse complement strand
TATATTAAAATCAATTAACAAGAATGAACTTAGTTTCATTCAAATGATGTCTGAAAATAAAGAACAAAGAATATATAAGCATAAATATAATTGTTGTTATGCAGCAATGTCAATTGCATATATTGATAATGTAAATATTTTAGATAATCGTCATCATCATTTACCACATTTAATTGATTATTTTAGTAATTCTACTATTCAATTATATTACAGATTAATTGATATATTTTATGAATTATCAGAAAGATTTATGAGTGCATATGATGTGGTGATTAATAAGTATATTTATACTGATCGATCTCGATACAATTGGCGAATACTAAAAGAAAAAGATTTCTTTAGATCTCATTATACAGGAATTCCAGGTACAGATATTTTAGGATTCAATGATATTCAAAGATATTGGATAGCTTTTAATCAAAATGAAGATAAGCAATTAGTTAATGAAGAGCAATATACAATGTCTTCATTTATTGGTGCAAGCATAAATAATCCTAAAGCAGTTAGACAATTTATGCAAAACTTAGAAAAGAATAAAGAAGAAGAGGGTGTAAGAAGAAAAAGAAAACTTGAAGGTGAAAGAGATGATAATAAGGAAACTAGGTTATCTAAAAAAATAGAAACTTGGGAAGATTTAGTTGAAGAATTAGAGAGACAAATTGATGGAAAAGATAAGGATTTACATGATTTAGCTATTGAACAACATGAAGAAGCAGTGAAGCAAACTTATATTAATCAGTTAAAAGAAATTGAAAAGCAAAAGTTGAAATCTAACGAAAATGAAAATGATTTAATAGATGATACTCATAAGGGATTAACTGATGAAGAAGTTATTAAATTAATAAAAGAGAAAAGAACAAGAAAATCTATGCCTGTATTTGATATAGATGAAAAAGAAATGGAAAAAAATATAAGCAGGATGTCAAACAGAATAGATTTAAAAGAATTAAAAGAAGTAGCTAAAACACAAGCAAAAGAGGAAATAAAAAAAGAGAAAAAGGTTAAAAAAACCAAGAAGAAGAAAAAGATTACTAAGAAGAAGAAAGTATATGTAAATACAAAAAAAATAGATAAATTAAAAACTATAGATGAGGATGATTCTATATGAAAGAAAAATTAATGAATATTGTTAAAGCTGCTGCAAAACCCAATAATACAAATGTTTTTATGACCAAAGTTTTTGTACCCTTAAGAAGAACTGTTGGCGAGTATAGTTGGGGTTTAAAAGCACAAAAACCTTGGGAAATAGAGTTTGTAGCAGAAGATTGGGTAACTGGAAAAGATGTATATAAACTTAAAATAATCCTTAATCATGATGTAGAAGAAGAAACTACAGATACTTTTGTATTTTTATATAATGATAAAGGAAAGAGAGTTTTTAGAACTATTTTTATTAATAAGTTACCACAATTTGTAAATAAAAATATTCATACAATTATGAAGAATCCTGATTTATGGGTAGGAAAACCTGATAAACTTCAGTAGAGAAGGTAAACGATGGCCACAACTGAAACATTAAATCTTGATGTTACTGGTGCTGACAAATTAGTTAAAAGCATGGGGGAAGTACAAGATAAATTACAAAATATGTACAGCGTAGCTGATAAGCTTGAAAAAAAAGAAATACAAGTTGGAGCTGAAAAAAATCTTAAAGATATAGAAAAATTAAGTAAAGCAACTGAAAATATAGCAAATCAAGTAGAAGCAGTTAATCAAACGAAGTTAAACATAAATACTGATGAAAGAAGAATGATTAAGGGAGTTCAAGATTTCTATAAAGAAGTTGCAGGTATGCAAGAAGAAATAGAATTAATTGATCCTCGATTTGGGAAAATGGCCCAAAAACATCTTGAGGCCGTTGAAAAAGAAGCTGCCATTAGAGAACAAATTGCTCAACTTGAACAAAAAATTGAACAAGAAGGTGCAAAAGATACTAAGAAAAAAGAAGCTTTAGTAAAGAAAACTGCTCAACTTCAAGATGAAAGACAAAAAATAGTTAAAGAAGAATTTAAAGCAGCTAAAGAATTTGCAGAAACAAACAAAGATACAATTGAAGGTTTTGAAGAAGCAGCAAAAATGCTTGATATGACTAAAGGTGAAGTTGCTAAAGGATTTACTGAAGGATTTAGTGACTTTACTCAAAAAATAGGATCTGCTGATTTGAGCGGACTATTTAGTGGTGGAGTTACTGCTTTAGAAGCAGCAGGGAAAAAAGGTGCTGCTCTTCAAGTAGCTGGTGCAGGTAAAGAAGGTGCTGGAGGTGCAGCACAGCAAGCTTTAGGTAAAATATCTTCAATGTTGGGCAAATTAGCAGTTCCTTTAGCTGCTATTGCTGGTTTAGGTGGTTTTGTAGCTCTTTTAGTTGATGCTGATGCTAGAGCAAAAGAATTAAATTCAACAATTTCAGAAGGAATGGGTGCGGCAGGTGAAGATTTTGAAAATGCTTCTAGAAAATTAAAACTAATTCGAGATGAATTTACTGAAAATTTTCAAGCTAATATGAAGTTTAGAACTACGGCCCGTGAAAGTCTTGAAATGATAAAAGCTCTTCAAGAAGAAGGGGTTCGTTTTAGAGAGTTTGGTGTTCAAAATATTGCAGTTGCTGCTAGAAAAATAACAGAAACTATTGTTGTTCAAGCGAAAATGACTGGTAAAAGCTTTGCTGAAATGGCCAAATTACAAGGAGAGTGGGCCGCAGATTTAAATATGTCTTTACAAACTATTCAAGGTTCATTTACTGATTTGATAACAGAATCTCGAAGTGCAGGGATAAGTACTAATAGGTTTTTTGCAGCAGTTCAAAACACTACAAGTGAAATGAGTTTATTTAATCCTTCGTTACAAGCATCAGCTAAATTGCTCAAACAATTTAGTACAAATGCAATGCTTGGGGCCAAAGATGCAGAAGAAGCTTTAAAAACTTTTGGCACTTACTTTCAAGGAAAATCAGTAGAAGATCTTTTAACTACAACTGTATCTCTATCAACAAGTGATTTAAAAGGAATTTTAAAAAATCAATTAAATGTTGTTGAAAAACAAGTTGCTGAATTAGAAAGTCAAGGAAATTTAACAGAGGCGCAACAAAAAGAATTATCTGCTTTAAAGATGACAATGAAAGATCTTAAAAGAGATGCTAATTCAAGTAATCGTCTTCAATTAGCAGCAGGACTTAAAAATCTTGATGCACAAGGATCAGCACAAGCATTATTAAAAATTATGGCCCGAGATCTTGGAACTGGAAATGATCTTCAAGCATTGAGAAATCAACTTGCAACTGGTCAAGGACAATTAATGCTTGAAAAACTTGGTAGATTAGATGCAAATGGCATTAAAATGGCCAGAAATATAATTGAATCTGCTAGTAAAGAAGGTGAAAAAAATATTGATGCTCTTTTCACAAGAGAAGCAAGAGGTAAAAGAGATAGAGAAAAAGAAGCAGAAAAACAAAGAAGAGAAGCAGAACAATTAGCTAAAGAAACTGCTCCTATCACTAAAGCAATAGAGATGGGAATGGATTATTTCATGAACAAATTGTATGGAATCCTTGATACAATGAATTCATATATTTTAGATTTAGTTGATACATTTAAAGCTTCTAGATTATTTGGTGGATCTCCACAAGAAAGACAAGCAGCAGAACAAAGAATAAAAGAGAGAAAAACTCAAAGAGATTTAGCTGAAGCACAACAAGAAGAAGCTGATTTACTGAGAGATTTAAGGGGAGCAAAAAGTCCTGCTGAAGCTAGAAAAATTAAAGATGAAATTGTAAAAGCATTAGAAAAGCAAGAAGGTGTAATTGAAGGTAAAGATGAAAAAATACAAGCAAGAATAAATAAAATGAAAAAATTAACTCCTGAAGAAAAAGTTTATCAACAAAAAGCAAATAAAGTTTTTCAACAACAAACATCAGGAATGCCTGCTTTTGCACAACCAGTAGAGGCATTAACTACACCTATGGCCGCATCATCATCTGTTTACAATGATAATAGAACTGTGTATGTAACAGCGAGAAGTCAAAAAGATATTGAGCAGGCAATACGGAAAGAAAAGATAATGTCTGATAGGAAGGGATAATATATGGTTTTAGGTGTTCAAAGATTTAGCAATAAAATAATAAGACAATTAATATTTGATCTTATCATTCCTGACGAATTAAGATTAGAAACTATTCCTTCTCTTGTAATGACGATAAATCCTCAAAATTTTAAGCAAAGTTTTAGTAAAGTTAAAAATACTTACCAAACATTAGAAGCAATAATAGAAGAACATTACGGAGATAATTTAGATTCTATTGGTTGTGATGCATCAACAGCAGCTTTTTACCATGAATCCACAGGTTTAACTGAAATAAATAGAAAAGCTACTGAAGCATATAGAAATTTTAAAAATATTTTAGATTTATATAGTAATAATGGTCTTGTGTATGACCAAAAAGGTGTTCCTATTTGGGATGGAAGTGTTCAACTCTCCTTTGATGGAGGTATATATTTAGGATATTTTGAATCTTTTAATTATGATCATTCAGCAGAAAGAGTTTTTAGATTAGAATTTAATTTTAATTTTAAAGTACAAGAAACTATTTTTAGAATGGGGTTGTAAGTTTGACAACTATAGATAGAAGAAGAATAGGAAAAAACGAGCTTAGAAGTTATGTGGATATTGATCTTCCGCAAGAAGTACAAATTGATTTAGGGTTTTCGGAATTTGAAATAGATGTTAATGGTGCGGCATTTCCTTTAAATGCTATTCAATTTGAATTAAAAGATAGTGAAAATGCTCCTTTAAGATTTGCTAATAATCAAACTGTTCCTCCATTAACAATGATGGTTAATCCAGAATCATTACAATTTTCTTTTACGAAAAATATTCAAGATAATTATACAAGAGGAGGACATTCTGTTGAGAAAACTTTAGAGAATTTAACTTCTATAACTGCAAGTGGATCAACAGGTGGATTTTATACAGGAGAAAGTGGTTTAAATAGATATTACAGAAATTTAAGCGCAGCACATCAAAATTTAATGTCTTTATTTCTTATATATAAAAACAATGGAACTAAAATAACTAATCAAGGATTAGTAAGGAACAATGGAACAGTTGATCGAAATAAAGTTTTATTTGGAAAAAAAGATGTTAGAAGAATAGATCAAGTGGGATCTGTAGAAATGTTATATGATAATAATATATATCGAGGATCATTTGAATCTTTTGATATGAATGAAGATGCAAATATGCCTTTTAGATCTACATATAGTTTTGTTTTTAATGTTAGATCTATTTTTTATTCCGCAGAAGATTTAACTATATCAACAAGACCTGCTACATTTGCAGAACAAGTAATTGTAAGTGGAGTAGATTTTGTATCAAATTTATTTTAGGTAATTAAATGGCTTATTTACAAGGATATCAACAACCTAGAATTATTACTTTATCACCAGATGCCTTTATCTTTATTAATGGACAAAAAGATGTAGGTACTTGTACTGAATGTAATAAAAAAATTAAAATTGATAATTTTACAAATATAAGTGTAACATTAAATGTAGATGGTTCTCCTGGAAGTGCAAGTTTTGCTTTAACCGCTCCTCGTCAGCAAAAAGATAAATTAATTCAATTTGATCAACCTATCATAAAACCAATGTTTGAAGTTGAAATTTTTATGAAAGGTAGATTTAGCAATGAAGACAGTGAATCAGTTTTTTATCCTGTGTTTTGGGGTGTAGTGTCAAATGTAAGCTATAGCTTTAGTGGAGGATTCCATACTTTAGATGTAGGTTGTAAAGATATTTTAAGGTTTTGGGAAATTACTAAAATCAATATGCAACCTGCTCAAGCACATAACATATTTACATCATATTCTGGTACTGCTTTTGGCTCTGCATTTCATGATATGAATCCATATGAGATGATATGGAAATTAAATGATTTAATTAGTGCAGGTTCAATTGTTCCTGCTGATATGTTTACATCAATATCAAATGAAACAATAAGAAAATTTAGAGCATCTCAAAATAATTTAATGGAACATTGGCAACGAGTTTTTTCTACTACAAGAAATGGAAAAGAAAATATAGTAAAAACTTTACGAATGGTCGGATTTAATGGAGAGGTTAGATTTGATCAAAGAGAAGTTAATAGAGATAAAGAAAATGAAAGTGAAAAAGTAGCTTATAATAAAGGGGTAGTTAATCCTAAAATAGAATATGACACATCATTTATTGAAGAATTTCATCCACTTGCAGATGTTAGTAAAGGTGCACCATCAGTATATGAAAGTGAAATTCAAAGTAGATTAGAAGTAGCTCTTCAAATTAAAAATAGAATTGGTTTTGAATTTTATATGGATACAACAGGAGATATTATATTTAAACCTCCTTTTTATAATATGGATGTTAGAAATAATCCATTTTATGTAATTGAAGGTTCGGATATTATTTCAATTTCATTTGATGAAGATGAATCTGCTGTTGAAGCAACTAGAGCAGATATTAAAGGAAGATTTTCAGATTATCATGCTACTGGAGAGATAAGACCTTCTGCTACGTTTATTGATTATAATTTATCTAGAAAATTTGGATTGAGATCAGCAGAATTTGTAGCAGATTTTTTAAGAGATAAAGATTCTTGTTTTACATATGCAACAGATTATCTTGAAAAAATAAATAATTATTTGGCCGGTACAATTACTATTCCGTTACGGGCAGAGTTGAGAATGGGATTTCCTATTTATATAAAACCATATGATTGTTTTGCTTATATTAAAGGAATTGCACATACATTTACAATGGGTGGTCCTAGTACTACAACTTTAACATTAGAAAAATTTAGAAGAAAATATATTGCTCAAGAAGGAACACAATTAATTGGAACTAGTATTGATGCGAAAGGAAATTTTATAGGCGCACCAAATAGATCCATATTATTAAAAAAAATTACTAAAACTTCTACTACTATTAAAAAAGAAAAAGCAAAGACAAAAGCAGTTGCCGAAACAAATAGGGGCGGTAATGAAAGTACTAGAAATTCAGATAATATTACAGTAGAACGACAAATTACTAAACAAAAAGATGCAATTCAATTGGCAAACCTTTCATCTTTTTATTTGGCAAATTTAGCATCTGAAGTAACTGAGATTGTAGGATCTGGATTCAATAAAGAGACTTATTTAAAAGATTTAAGAAATGAGTTGCCTATAAGTGATGAAAATGGATATGAATTAATTGGTGTATATCCATATGGTAGAAATGTTACAATGAATGAAACTACTAATGGGGCCATTGAATTAATTCCTAAGACAGTTAGTTTTAGTAAGGCCAAAGCTGCCCAAAATAATAAGGTAAATGATAAGAAAACTAAAAAAGGATCATCGGCTGTAGGTTCTGGTGTTAGGGCAATTGAAAGATTTAATTTAGGTGGTGCTGCATTAAAATTATCTCAAATTGATCCAGAATCAAAAGAAGGAAGTGGACAATCTTGTACTTGTCAACAAAGACAACTTGAAAGAATTTTGCAGGCCGTAAGGTTTAGAAGAGGATAAAATGGGTAGAAACTATTATCTTAATGAAGATCCTAGTAAAAATGCAGTTAGATTTAAAGATTTATATAAATTTTTGACTCTTGGTGAAGTTCTTTTTGTAGATCAAGAAGAAATGACAGTTGATTTACAATTCATTGATATTTCAGGAACAAGAGCAAAAGTTCCTATAGGTCAAGCATATACGTCAAGAAGAGGTTTTGTTGGAGCTTTACCTGCAATAGGATCACTTGCAATTGTTGGTTGGTTTCGAGATACAGGATATCATGCAAGACCTGTTGTTATTGGATTCTTACCAAGAGGATTTCAATCAGGATTAAAAGCAGAACCTATTAAAGATAGGTTTAACAAAGTAGTTAGACATAGATTCAGAAAACTATTTCCAGGAAATGCTTTAGTTGCTTCAGATCAAGGTGGAGATATTCTTGTTGATGAAAATATCTTATTATCTAATAAGCAATTAAATTCTCTTGAATTACGATCATATGATCAGGCCTTAATAACAAATACAGTTCAAACTTATTTAAACAATCAAGCATCAAGATTAAGATCAGGAATTATTTATCGAGATCCATTGTATAGCGCAAGTACTGGAGAGATAATAAATCTTGAAAATAATGATGGAACACAAGTTGAACCTATATACCTTCCTAATGGGAAAATATTATACGTTATAACCGTAACAGGTAAAACTTTTGATGCTAAAAGTGAAGCTTATACAGAACATATTCTTCAAGTTAAAGAATCTGCTGGTGGAATTCTTGATGTATCAACTCAAGATTTAGGACTAGATGTTCCAGATGCAGATGGAACCATTAATAACTTTATTGTTGTTCAGGGATTTGGAAATCTTGTTGGAGATGATAATAGAGAAAATGATGTTGGTACATATGGTAAATTACTAAAGCCTCAAATATTTGAAAGTAGAGATTCTTGGAAAGTAATCAATGAAGCTGTTGCTTGTGAAAAAAATGATGAATTAGATGAAAATAAATTTTTGGCAGCATGTTATTGGTTGATGTTTCCTCAATCAAGAACAAACTTTTTTGTAGATAAAGAAGGTAAATTTCATGCAAATATCGCTAAATCTTCAAGTGCAAGTTATGGAGGAGGTGGTGTTAGTGCTGATATTAATATGGATGGGGGAATTAAGCTTAAATTAGGAAAAGCAGAGCAAAATGGCACATCCATTAATGGATATATGGAAGGATCTATTAATCTAGTTTTAGGTGGAGATTCTGGAGAAAACATAAGAGGTAGAAGTTTAGATTTAACGGCCAGAAAAGCAATTAATATAGATGTTACAGGTACAGATTTAAATGGTGAATCTTATGGATTAAGTGCGGTAGGAAATGTCAGAGAAACTATTAATGGTGATAAATTTGTAGAAGTTCAAGGAAATTATATTGTTCAAGTTTCTGGTATATATGAAGAAAAAATATTAGGAACAAAAAAAGAAAATTTTGTAAACAATAGAAATATTGCATATGGTGGCAATTTTGGTCAATCAGTTGTTGGAACATTTAGTTCACAAGTAGGTCAAGGTAAAGAAGAATATGTTGGTGCAGGAGATGATGAACAGACAATTTTAGCTGGTGATAAAAGTGAAACAATTTTATTGGGAAATTTTATCAGAACAGCACTTGCAGGAAATATTGAAGAAACACTTTTATTAGGTAATAAAACAATTGATATAGTTGTAGGAGATTATGATTTAAATGTAGGTGTTGGCGATATAAATATAAAGACAAATGTTGGAAATATAAATATGAGATCAACTGCTGGACAAGCAGAAATTAAAGCAAGTTTAGGTGTAACAATAGATGGAACTACTTTAGTTCAAGTTAAAGGATCTATAATTAAGTTGAATAATATGAATGGAGGCGTAGTAACTGGTCTTCCTAATTCAAGTGACTTTCATGATATTTCAGGACGACCTATGACTGGTAGAGCAAACATATTGGCGTAACTATGAAAGAATTAAATGAATTGAAAGAACTAATTTTGTCTTATGCAGATTGTATTATTTTTAACATGAATGATACTTTTGTTACTGCATCAGATGTAGAAGAAGTTGATATTGATGATTTAGTAAAAATATGGCCAATTTATATAAAATATGGATATGATGCCATAGTAGCGTATGCTTCTATTAAAAGAGATATTAATCCTTTTAAAGAATTAAGAACTGATAAATTTAAAAAAGCAAAAAAAGAAATAATAAAATTATTGGAGAGTTGAATTGGCCATTACTGGATCTGCAATGGAATCAAATATTAGATCTGCTCTAAATGCTAGAGGAATGATGGGCGTTGCCGTTCAACCTACTTCTAATGCAATTGGTTTTGCAATAGCGACAGTTTTAACAGGAATGTCAAATGCGGCCAGTATAGATACAGGGATTGGTCCTGGTGCTGGATCAGGAATTGGCCAATTTACAGTTGTTATTGATTCATCTTTAGGTGGATTAATAACAGGAAAAGCACAATCTTATGGATTAATTGGTAGATATACTCAATCTTATTGTTATGGTGTAGCAGAAGGAATAGCAAGAACAATAAGAACAGGAATGACATCAACCACTCATGCTCCTGTAGCAGTTGGAACTGGAATAGGTAGAGTTATAGGAGCAGCATTATCAGGTGGAACTGTTTCAGGTTTAATTATGGGTAATATGTCTGCAAATGGAATGCAAGGGCAATATATGCCAACATTATCAAGAGCTATAGGTGAAGGATTTGCAGCTTGGGTTCCAAGTGTGGTTATACAAATAATGATTTCAGGTGCCCCAGGATCTCCACCAGTTCCTACGGGAGGTACTGGAATAGGTACAATATCATAATGAGGAAAAAATGGCAGTTGATTTAAGTGGATGGATTATAAAACAATGTAAAGTAAGTTCTGTAAATGGTCTATATAGTATGCCTATCATTACGCATGGATCGTATACAGGAACTACAGAGGAAGAATATACAGTATTAATTGAAAATAATGGAAATGTTGGTACGGCCAAATTTAGATGGTCAAAACAAGATATTTCTTGGAATGCTGAATTGCAAAAGTGGGAACCTTCTGCTTGGAATCAAACTGGTTTAACTACATCAAGTAGTTCTGCAATTGAAAATGGAATAACTGTAGAATTTAGAACAAAAGTTAATCCTGATGCAACATATGATTATTTAGCAATACAAGATTTAACTGATTTTAAATTTATAGAAGATTCTGGAGAAGAATCTGAATTTATTACTTCTGCACTTTTGGACAAAATATATAATTATACATTTTATAGAAATGGAACTCCATTAGTAGATGGAAAAGATTATTATTTTGATTTAGCAAATAATTTATTATTTTTCACAACATTTACAGCAAATGAAGTTTTATTTGCCAGTGCACCAAAAAATACTTTATTTGGACAAACTGCTAATCCAAATATCGTAATTAATTCTTTTTTAGAATTAAAAGAAAATGGTATTATAAAAACTTTAAATGTTGATTATGTTGCTGATACAAGTGGTTTAATTGATTTTAGTTCTGTAATTACTAACGAAAATCTTGTTGATTATATTTTTGCTATTGAACCATCTTTGTTTTCATCTGCTTTTACAGTGTATAAAAATTCAGTTCCATTAGAAGCGTTTACTGATTATGATTTTCAGGCAAAAGGTGGTTTTATTAATTTAAAACAAACTTGTTTCCCTGGAGATATAGTTACAATTGACTATGAGAGTCAAGATACAAATGGAAATGACATAACGATTACAAGTGAAAAATTAATACAAAATCCTGCATTTGCATTTAATACAAAATTAGGCCCATTTAATATCAATAGTTCTAATAATATTTTACAAATAAAACGAGAAAGTAATCCTATTGATACATTGGAATTAACTACTGGATCAAATATATCAATGCAAGATCTTGTAGATGATTTAAATAGTATATTATCAGGAATTGCAGAAATAGCTGATAATGGATTATTAAGACTACAATCTCTTCAAACAGATCAAAATGAATCACAATTAGAAATATTAGCTACTTCAACATGTTTAACTGAATTAGGGTTATCCGCAGGTACAACTACAGGTGGTGTAGCTTTAGGGGGAGAATATTCTTTTGATACTCAATATAGGCCAATTAAAACCAATTCTTTTGTAGCATCCGAAGGAGATACAGAATTTCAAATTGAAGGAGATGTAACTGCAAATTATGCTACAGGTTCATTGATATCAGTAATACAAGATTTATATACAGTACAAAGCGCAACATTTGATGGAACATATACAATAATTACACCTGATAGAGCATTAGTTAGAGATTATAATAATCCAGATTTATTTTTCACAAATACCACACCAGTATTTATTAATGATGGACATCAAATAGAAGATGTATCAAGAGGATCTTCAGAAATTATATTTAAGAATGAAGATTATACATTATTGTATGGTGTTAATAAAGTTGTAAAATTAAATGATGATTATTATATAGTTTCAGGTAGTGAATATAAAGATGGCAATACTAGAGTTGTTTTAATCACTAAAACAGTTAAAAGTTATGCTAAAGTATTAACCACAGTGTCATATACAGATACAAGAGTATATAACGTTGGAGACAATACATTATATGCTCAAGGAATCCCTTTATTAACTCAGTCTTATGAATTAAGAAGAAATACAGTAGTTTTAACTGATGGTGAAGATTATGTAATAAATGCTTCCGGTGTAATTACTTTATTAAAAGAAGGGGAAGAATTAGCACAAGGGGATGTGTTTGAACTTGATTATACTTCAAGAAGATTTTTAATTGAAGGTGATAATGTAACAATTAGTTATACTTATAATTCAAATATTGCAAGAGGTGATACAATATCAGCAGATTTTACAATAGATAATCCTGATAACTTTTATTTTAAAGTAATTACAGTTTTAACTGCATCTGAAATTGTAAAAGAAGATTTAAAAAATAAAATTCAACAAAAAACAAATCCTACAAGTGGTGGAATTCAACAATTTGAAGGTGCTGCAACAGGTAATGAAGAAAATGGTAATGCTCCTTTTGAATATCAAAAAGGAGAATCTGAAATGAAGGATTTAGTTGCTGCTCGATATACTGGTTGGTATTTTACTAGAGTAGGGTATTTTGAAGATGATGTTCAAACAATTGCAGGGTATAAAGTAGGTGCTAGTAATGGAAGAGTAACTGAAACAGATATTCAAAATGGTGCTGTTCAAGGCACAAGTAGATTATTTCCTGAAGGGTATGATCAACCAGAACCTAAATTAGTTCCGGCCTTAGATGGGTTATATCAAAATGATGATGGATCAACTACAGGAAATAATACAAACGATAGTTTAAAATATTGGATAGATGAAGAAATTTCAATTAAAGTTGTAGAACAAGCTGCTATTTCAGATCTTCAAAGTGGATCTGGTATTCATATATATTCTATGAATGTAGAGCCATTTGTAGGAACAGGAGCAATAAGCATAACAGTTGATGCATATACTATTCCAGCAACTTCTTTACCTGACGGTAATGCAAGTGACGTTGCTGCTGTAATTAATGCAGAGTTTGATGATCTTACAGTTCCCCCTCCATTTACAGTAGCAAGTGCTTCAGGTGGACGATTAGTATTATTTGGGAATTTTAGCATAACTACTACAGGAAATGCAGTTTTAGGAATTCCTTCAGGTACATTTACTACGAGTTCAAATAATTGGTGGTTGCATGTACTAGGAGTTGAATCAAATATTTTAAGTACAGTAATCTCAAGACAAAATTCTCAACTTACAAGCTTAAATAATATAAGAATGGAAACAACTGAACCTGCATATACAAATGCAGGAACTGAAATTGCTGTAGCAACTGCATTTTTAAACAATACCATTGCTGAAAAAGCTGCTGTGGATACATTAATTTCAAATGGTGGTGGTGATCTTGCTACAAGATTAGCTCAGATTACAGCTAGATTATCAGTATGTAATGCAAGAAAAACATCAATTGATGGTAGAGTAGGTGTTGCGCAATCAGATATGGCAAGTGAAGAATTATATGATAAATATTATACTTGGATTATGTATAGAATCCATAGAGGTGAAGGTGTTTTAACACAAGCTAAAACTACTCAACAAATAAAAGATTCTAATGATATTTATGTACAAAATAGTTTAGCAGTATTAGAGGATCTATAATGAATGATTGGAAAAAAATAGAAAAAGAAGCAAATTTAGTAAATAGATTGAAGTCAATTTTTGAGAAAACATCTTATGTATTTGGGGAGCTACAAAAAAGAGAATTGAAAAAAGGTGAAAAACTAAAAGATCTTTTTATAAATAGTAAAGTAAAGAAACCTCAAATAAAAAAGAAAAAAGTAGGAAAATAAATGGCACAATGGAAAAGTTTTAGTTTTGAAGTACCTAGCGCAATAGAAGATATTATTAATGGTCTTAATAGTGCAATAGGTCCTTTAACAAGTGTTTTATCAGCAATAAGAACTATATTAAATATTGTTAAAGTTTTTATCTTAACTTTATCTGATCCATTATTAGCAATATTAGAAGCTTTAATTGATGAAATCACAGAATTATTAAATGATTTAATTCAAAGTGGTATTTATGTTTTACCTGTAGTTCCAACTGATACATATAATTTGAATAACCCTAAAGATAAAGCAAGTAAGGCAAATCAAACTTTAAGATATATTAGATCAATATCTGGCGGTGCACAAGGATTTAAATCAAGAGTAACTAATAGTTTTTATGATCAAGGAGATCCATATAGACCTCAATTTTCTAATAATGCAAAAGTTGGAGGTGTAGTTTTAGCATTTGAAAGTGGTGATTTGCCAACTGTGTTAAATGCACTTCATGGATTATATAGAATGATTGAAGCAGAATGGAAACTATTAGATGAACAACCACTTTTATATTCTGCTAAATATATCACAAGAGAAGAAGATAATGCAAAAGTTGTAAGGCTTCAATGGCAATTAAGATTAGGATTTTTACCAGTTGGTTTTAAAATACAAAGAAGTGAAACTGATGGTGGAACGAAAGAAGAAGTTACAACAACAGACAATAATGGAAATACAATAGTAAGATTAAAAAGAGATGAAAAAGGTGAAGTAATAGGAACTTATGATGAAATAGCTAGTGTTCCATTTACAGATTATTTTGTCGAAAATTTTTCCGTAAGAGGTGGTAAACTTTATCAATATGATGATACAACAACAGAAGAAGGAAAATCTTATTTTTATCGAATTCAAAATACTATTGTTGGAACAGATTATTTAGGTGAAACATCTAGACAAGTAAATGTTTCAATTCCTAATACAGATACACCTGAAATCCCTGCTATTAGAATAGAAGGAACAGTAGATGGATCTAATGGTTTTACTTTTGGCGAAAATGCTGGAGATAAAAAAACATTTAAAGTTTGTACTGATGGGAAAGTCTTTAGAACTGCGACATTAACTAATACAACTGAAAATGGCCAAGTTGTTCCTACACCTGCTGAAGATGTAGCTTCTAGTATTCAAGAACAATTGACAATCAATACATATTTAGGAAGTGAAATCGAAACAGTTTTAGTAGGTGTAAATAATGGTAAAATATATGTATCAACAACTGATCCTAACGATGTAAGTAAAATCATTATTGGAAATGGAACAGCGAATGATATTTTAGGCTTTGGAGATGGTGATTCTCAATGGGGTCAAGGAAGAACAAATCCTCCTGATTGGACTAGAGGAGCAGTAATTGACATCATTCCACAATTGGGAGAATTGGTAAAGTTTATAGAAAAGCAATTAAGAGGCTTTTTAGAAGGTGCACAAGATCATGTTGATGGTATTATAAGCTTCATTGACCTTTTGGATGCTAAAATTAAATACTTACAAGATTTAATTGACACTTTACAGCGAATATTAAATCAAATTACTGAAATATTAAATCTTCCTCAATTTCATTTACTTAAAATTGATCCTGCTGTCGGTGGGGTTCAAAGATTTATTAATGAGTTTAATAGCGCAGCAGGTGGGCCTACAACAGATGCTAATGGATATGTAATAGGATTAGTGTTTTTAGTTGGAGGTGGTAAAGCTGATGAACAATATCAAGCGTTAAACATCATTTTTTAATTTTTCAATTATTTATCTAGTTAATAGATTTTATCCTTTGATATGTTTTAATTTTTTAGGAGTATAAGTTTGGCTTTTGACTTTTTGGGTCAATTTTCCCGTGATGAGTATAATGAATTCAAGGAATTTCTTGATAAAGAATATGAAAGTCTTGATGCAAGAGTAAGTAATATCGTTACTGAAATGGCCCGGGTAGAAACATTAATTAATAAATTAGATGAAGCTGAAAATAATTTTTTAAAACAATATAGTAAAATACGTCCTATTACATATGTTGATTTAAATAATGAATCTGTAACAAAACCATATAGAACTAAAGATAGTACATTAGCAAATGCAACTGGTGTTTCTGTGTATGAAACAAGAATACAAGATGATATTGATAGTGCATTTGTTATTAATATTATGAAAGATTCAATTAAAACTCAAATCAAATATAAACGAGATAGATTAGAATATATGATTAAAAAAGCAATTGATACATGGGATCAGTTGGATAATGAAAAATTAAATTTATTAGCAAGAAAAGATGATATTAAGGATCTTAAAGATAAAATAGAAGAAATATTTATAGATCCGAATCAATTAGGAGTAGTAGAAATTAAAAAACAAACAGAAAAAGATACTACCCCAAAAGATGTAAATCAATTTTAAAAGGATGACACAATATGTCTATCGACATAAGGAAGGAAAATTTATGCGATCATGTTGTTAGGGAAGAGGCAAAAATTTTTGAATCTGATTTAAGAACAATTAAAATTAGACGACCTATAGCAAATACTTCGCAGTTTAAATTAAATTTAAATGGATACAATGTTCCTCAAAATCATCCAGATTTAGGATATTATTTTGCTACTGATGAAAGTACTTTTTTAGATATTGAACTTAAAAATATTAAATTTAATAATAGAAGACAAAATGATGATGATTTTGTTGATATTACTTATTCAACAATTCCAAGATTTTGTCCTAAATGTTTTGGACTACGAGTTGTTATAGATATTAAATTTAATAATCTTGGTAAAGCGGTAGTTGTTAGAGATGAAAATAAATTGATTCAAGATATTGAAACTATGGTAACTACAGTGTTGGGTAGTAATCCATTTCATACTTCATTAGGAACAAACTTAAAGAATTTAATAGGTCAAAAAGTCTTTGATTTAAGAAATATCAGAGCGCAAATGAGTAAAGAAATAGTTGATGGAATTAATAAATATGTAAATATGCAAGACAAACAAATTGAATTTCAAACAGTTACAGCTAAAGAAACATTTTTTAAATTATTAAATATTGAAGCTGAACCTACAAGAAATGATATACCTTCTCTTTGGAATGTAAATATTACATTCCAAAATTTAGCAGGATCAACATTAGTAGATGAAGTTGATGTAGGCCCATTGACGTTAGATGAAATTATATTTGGAAAACAAGGATAATAATATATGGCACTCCCAGCTCCTATCATAACAGAACCAACAACTACAGGGTATTTGTCCACTAATATAAATACGATTAAAATTAAAGGAACTACAGATGTAGGAACAGTAGAAATTTTAGTTAATGGATCAAGCTCAGGAGTTCTATATACTCCAGGTGATACTGATTGGGAGTATACAGCTTCACTTGTAAAAGGTAGCAATACATTTAATATTGTGGCCAAAGATAGTTTGGCAGCATTAAGTACTGCTGCAACAATTACAATTATTTTAACAGAATCAGATCAATTAAATCTTCAAATATCTAGCCCGACAGGAATTAGTGTAAAAAGAAATATAGATACAATAGAAGTAGTAACTTTACAAAATCCTGAAACAGAAGTTAGAGGATATAATTTTTATGTTGCAGAAGAAAGTGCAGGAGGATTAGAAGGTTATAGATTATTAAATGAAGATGGACTTGTAGAAGAACCAAGTTTTTCTGAAGAAAAAATAACTCAAATTAGTAAAGATATTACTGAAGTAGGTGGAATTAGAACAACTACTACTGTAGATCAAATAGAAGAAGAAGTCTTTTTTTCTTATATTCATGATAGAGCAAATGATTCTTTAGTTACAATTCCAATCAGCGAACCTTTATTTTATGTAATTACAGCAGTAGGATTTGATTCAATTAATCAAGAATTAGTAGAAAGTAACTATTCTGCTGAAATTAGTACAACTCCTTTGGAAATAACAACAAGTATTAAAGATCTTCAAACTCCAGGCTTTAGTGATCTTGTTTTAAGACATATTGAAAGAATTCAACAATTTAATGATGAAATTGATGTTAAGCCTGGAACATATACTAGAGGTATTCAAATAGATCCAGTATCATCAGAATTAGAAAAATTATGGGTTCTGTTAGATTTTATGCATCGAAGCCAATCAATATCAACATTATTAGAATATGATGATGCAGATGGGGATCAAGAAAGTGATCCAGTATTAGATGATTATAATAAGAATAGATTAAGATTAGCTTTAGAAGTAGATGAAGATGATGCAGATCAAGTTCAAGATTTTATTGATGAACAATTTGATAAACTAGCAAATAATGTAAATGTGATTAGAAAAGGCGCAGATTTTTCTAGAGGAAATGTAATTTTTTATTCCCGAAGTGAAATAATTGATGATGCTATTATAGATAAAGGAGCTATTGTTCAAACTGTTTCTGAAGATGGAAACCCAGCAATTCAATTTGAAACTTTAGCAGATGCTATTATTCCTTTTGATACTAAAGATCAATATTATAATAGTGATACACAACGATATGAAATTGAAGTTACAGTGCAAGCAGTTGAAGCAGGAGCAGATGGAAATGTAGATTCAGGAAAAATTACAACAATTACTGGAGGTGCAGATCCTATATTTGCTGTCATTAATAATGAACCAATGCAATATGGTCAAGATAGAGAAAGTAATTATAATTTGGCCCAAAGAATGAAGTTAGGTTTAATTACTGATACAGGAACTGAAGGTGGATATCTTAAAACAACATTAGGTGTTTCAGGAGTTTCAAGAGCGCATATAGAAAAAGCTGGTGATGATTTAATGTATAGGGATTGGGACCCTATACGAGAAGAACACTTATTCGGGAAAGTAGATATATATGTTCAAGGAGAAAAGCCTTTAACAAAATCTGATACATTTAGTTTCTTTTATCAAAAAGAAGAAAATGAACAATTTGCAATTCAAAACTATCTAGATTTTCAATTTAGAAGTTTAAATCCAGAAGTAAGTGTTGATAGACCTATTTTTGATGTTATTAAAGTACAAAATGTTACCAGGGGAAAAGATTACGATATAACAGGATATATAATATCAGGAGATGGAAATGTTGTAGATTTAAATGAGAATTTACCTACCAATGTAACAATAGGTCTTTCTCCAAGTGATGTAATTCAAGTGGATTATAGATTTAGAAAATCAGAGCCTTTTACATTTACACATCAACCAGTTTTGACAATTAATTCTGTTACAGGATCAATATCAGGACCTCTTTCTTCAAATAATTATAGATTGATTAGAACTGCTGATCCTACATTAGCAGGAGGATCAAGTTTATCTGATGATAAATTAGAAATTATTTTTTCAGGTGGTGTTCCTACAGGGAATGTAGAAAATATAATTGATGAACAAATAATTCTTACAGGTGAAAACATAAAAGAATTAGATAAATATGGAGTTTTATCTGAAACAATTGTTGTAACAAATAGCGATAAAACAATTACTTATGTTGTAGATGATGATTATATAGTTGAAGAAGGTGATTTTAAAACAAAAACAACAATTAGAAGAAATTCAAGTGGAAATATACCAAATGGATTTGCTGTACTTGTAAGTTATGAAGCTGGTGAGAACTTTACAGTATCATATAATGTAAATAGTTTGATTCCAGAAATACAAGAAGAAATATATGATATGCAACATTTATGTGCTGATGTTTTAGTGAAACAGGCCGTTAAAGTGGATCTTGATTTTGAAGCAACTGTGGTTCTTCAAAAAGGAACAACAATTTCTACTGTTGATTCAAAAATTAGAACAGCAATAAGTAATTTTCTTAAAAGAAAAAATATAGGTGATAATGTTTATCAATCAGACATAATCGCTGAAATTGAAGGTGTAAATAATGTTGAATATGTTGTTGTTCCTGTAACAAAAATGGTTAGATCAAATGGTTCTTTAAATTTACGAGAAGAATTAGATAACATTACTTGGATAACCTATCAAACAGGAATTTAT